>OBJO01000120.1_pt1 | contig 38613 bp, 32 predicted proteins | sample 1481741 | NCBI WGS metagenome assembly OBJO01 (sample SAMN06140803, study PRJEB22556) | human gut metagenome | host: Homo sapiens | place: China: Beijing | collected 2014 | reverse complement strand
GAAAGAACGAGCATCTGGTTGCTGAAACACCTTCAGTGGACTGGATATATAGTCAGTGTATAAATGCTTGTTTATACCCTTATTTTTTTACTTACCTGTGGACTTACTTGGCTTTAGTCCCGGAGTATTGCCAGGAGTATCTTTATTATCGCGTCGGCGTTGATCCGGTTTTCCTACCGACTTAGCAATTGGTTTTGGACCTGGTTTAAGACCCATGATAGTTATCCTTCGAGATGTAAGAGGAATGCCCTCAACATTGGTATATTCTATACTGAGAAATTTTTCAATGGAAATGTTCAACGGCCGAATGATTAACTTGATATTGTGAGCAATATCTTTTTTTGGCACAGAGCGAACCGTTAGATTGCGCGTATTTTTATGGAAGGAGATCATCCAATAACGGTTACTCACCGATCTTCTTCATGGTAATACGCACCTGTTTTATTAACATATAGAAAAATTACTCCGGCATGTTTTATCTTTTTGAAATCAGGACATTTACCAGATCACTTAAAACTCTCTTTTGTTCTTCATCCTGAAGATATTGAATCCGGAATTTAATCTCTTCTGCCACCCGTCTTGTATCGGACTCATTAAGTATTTTTGTTATTCGCTGTCTCTGATGTTCAGGCTGGTCTTCCATATTTCGTAAAACCAGATGAAATAATATATCATAAAGTGCGCAATGCCATGAATAACCATCATTGGTTAAAATAAGCTCCCAAACCCGCTCCTGCTCGGCAATAAGCTGCAGAACAAAGGACTCAACCTGTTCTGTTTGTTCGGGGACAACACGGTATAGCGGAGCAATCACAGCAAAAGACAGTTCATTTAACCAGGATTCCGCTTCCTTCTCGCTCCTGAACGATGGACAGTTTTGTATTCTTCGTTCGTATTCACGGGTAATCTGCTCCAGAATATCCTCCGGCGGTGTCAGCCACTTATTCCTGAGCAATACACTGGTTGATGGATGACAGCTGGCTATTTCAGCAATAATTTCACGTAATGTCTCCGGGCTGAACTTCTTCAGCTGATTGTAGTGCTCCCGGGTAAAACCATGTTCATCGCATAAAAGTTGCCATGTCATTGACACACTGTCCGCCATATCTTTCTTCATCATTAATACCTGTTACCTGAATATCAACAGACCGGTGTACCTTTTCTGAATATCTCCCCGGACGGGCTGGCAATCCCCATTCGCCTCAGCGTGGCATCTGCAGCTTTCGCCACTTCGCTGATATCCAGCTTTTCAGGTAGCGGCGGGGACGATATCTGCGCCAGACAATAATTCCGGCGCAACAACAACCACTCCCGTTGTGCTTCTGTACATTCAACATTTCCCATAACAAAAAGCCAGCGGGCAGAAGCTCTGCGCCAGCAACCCGCCGCCTCCAGCTTCTGTGCAACCATGTCTTCCACGACTTCCGGGGTACTATTTTTCCTGCTCAAAACATCAACTCACTGAAATAATACTCATATATGACGGTCTCAGCGAACCGTCCATGCCGGGCTGAAATCCTCTTCCTGAAACAACTCCGTCAGTCCGCTAATCTGTTTCAGCCTCAGCACTTCATCCTGGTCCATCCCCAGGCTCTGTACCAATGCGTTCATCCGTCCAGCCCAGGCGTGACAGGTCCCTGACAATATCAGACATTGAGGTTATCTGGTGTTTACCCCTGGCCCGGTTATGCCGTATGGTGGCCGCCATACGTGTGGCCTGTCCCTTTCTTTCCGGATTAATACAGGCCACTGGCAACCAGCCTTTCAGGCGTTTTCCTGTACCTGCTTCCCTGCCCAGTAACTGACGATGAAAACCATCCACCACCAGATAGGGGTTCTTCTCCGCCGACACCACCACGGGTTGGGTGAAACCATCTTTCTCCAGTGACTGCTTCAGCAGTTTCTTCTCACCCGGCGCCATGACATTGGGGTTATAATCGTTGGCCACCACCTCATCTGCTTTCACCCACAGCACACAGTCCACAGGCTCCTGTGCAAAAGGGCTGACTTCATGAAGTACCCTGCGCAGATGATTCAGAGCCTGTATAGTCTCTTTTTCTGATCGTTCCTGGCTGAAGTACTGACGAATCATGTCACTCAGTACCTCCACTTCAGGTGTCACAGAATCCCCCATTCATTCCTCCTTTCCTTCATACGCTGCAGGTAACGTTCATAGTGCCGGGGTTTGTTCGGGCTGAAGGACAGCGTCCGGCACCAGAAATCATTCTTTATAAGAGTCTTACAGATACGTCGCCAGGACGGGATATCCCGGCAGCCCAGGTCATTCTCCTGTTCATCGGGAATGTCATCCGGGAAGCCCCGCGTCTGATACCAGCGCAGATAGACAGCTATCTTGTTGCGGTAATGTTCTGCTGTTCTTTCCGGCATCATATCCAGCAGAAACATCGCGTAGCTGCGCCAGGTATGATGGGCTGGTTTTGATATGCGCTTACGCAGGGCAAAATAAGCACCGCTTTCATTGGCATAAAGTGCCCCGCTGGCAGCCCCTGATACCCGCTCACACATCCTGGCCCAGGTATCCGGCTCCAGAACATGGTAAAGCCACAGTCCCTTACGTTGTTCAGGACCAAAAGGTTCACAGACACGCATGTTGCGTAACGGTACGCCGGCACGGTACATCAGGTCATACAGGGGATTGTAGATGGCACGGGTTCTGGTGTGATATATCCAGATATCACGAGTTTTCCAGTCATACAGTGGATACATGGTGTAGTAAAACCCTTCAGGCGATGCCGTGGTCCAGGGCTTATCATCGGCGTATCTCAGTTTGCGCTGGGACACCAGTCCCATGAACCGGTTAAGGGACTCATCCGCACGGACACCGGTCAGTACTGCCACACCACATTTATTGTCTGCAAACCAGGAAGAAAATGCCGGAACAAATTCTTCAAACGTCATGGCATACCGATAAAATGGGAAATACGTCATGTCTGTAATGGCCTCTTCCGGTGGCTGGCGAACCCAGGTCACTCCTGGCTCCCAGCATATCCACTCCGGCTGAAACTGCGAGACGCCGTTTACCGTGGTCAGGGGAAGTGCCACCCAGTAAAAGGTTTCCGTCACATCATGGTACATTTCCCGCATCTTCTGAATATGTTCAATGGTGCACTGGTACTGAGCCTCCCAGTCAATAAACAGTACAGAGAAACGACGTTTTTTCCTGCGGGCCACATCAGCCAAAAGATGGAAAAGCACGGTGGAATCTTTACCCCCGGAAAAAGAGAGACAAACTGATGGAAATGTTTCAAAAATCCACTCAATACGAGCAATTGCTGCACGCAGAACATTCTCTCCAGTAAGGACTTTCTCCGTTAATAAATTATCATTCATTTATTTTTACTTTATGCAAAAGAAACCCGTTGATATCTCCAATACATAGCAACAAACATTAAATAATATTTAATTAATTATTACAGAGATCGTTTTTACCCTTATATATAAAGTAAGCTACATACATAAATTTTTTCAATAAGAGATTTTTATTGCTGATACTGGCACTGTAACAATCCCAGTAAGAGAACGATTAATAACCACCCACTCATGTGGTTCAACCAGCCAGGAGTTTACATGTTCTGAATCAATAAAATCATGGCAATATAATATATCTGAAGCAGGTATATCCAATTCCAGTTTAACACGTCCGTGATATTCATTCGCATCATTAAAAGAATTCAATATATCCATCTCAAAAGAAATTACCCCCTCCCCCCTCATCTCTGCTGTTTCTTTTAACTCAGCAATCATATCTGCATACCTGCCATTAAGTTTCCTGCCTAACTGGACAGTTGTAATTTTCTTTTCGTTGCAGCATCGCTGAGTATGTTCATATATAGCCATCACTTCCCGGCAAATACAATCAACTTCTATATCACTCAAAGAATTATATATATCCATAACTTTTCTCTCATAACGCAAAAAACGATTAAATATACGATAATGAGAGAGCAAATCAGGATTTATTACTTTTATTAAAAATAAAGTTAATAAAACATAACCTATCTGTTTGCTACCATTAAACCCAATAAAATCACTTACCACATCTCCTTTCAATCTACCTGTTCCGATACAACGAGCTAACAATTCACTCCTGACATTATATTTACCATTCATATTCGCCACACTATCCTGAACAACAAATGATCACCAAAATGCGTTTAAATACCCTACAAACAAACTATCTCACTGAATAAATTGCAACACTTCCCCTTCCACAACGTCCTAAAGGCTTTATATAAAAACAGCAAAAACGAATTAGTTATGCAAAGTCATTTATATGAAACCCAGCCATTAACCAATGTTATAATCAGCATCCCATAACGCGAACATTATCACTTTCACCATTATTTTTTGCCCATATTTTTAATTGTTCCATGAGTTGAGCATTAAAATCATCATCGGGTTCAAAGTCATCAGGATCATAACACTCCCCTTCAAACAAATTAATTATAAGATTTTGAATCTTTTCTTTTAATTTTTCATCGCGCGAAATTCGATTAAATGCTGTATAGGGTTTATCTTTCCCCAACTCCTCACCACCTAAAAAACGCTCAAAATCGGGGACACTCCAACGATGATATACTTTTTGCCCATTATTCCTGCATTTTATAATCTCATTTCTAATGATTGTATTAAGCGTCCATGAACCATTATTCGAACCATCTCTACGATAAGGCCAATCAATATCATGTACAATCCCAAAATCTGCTTTAAAATGATTTAACATCTTTATCAAAGGAACCAGAACCGCCTTACCTCTGGCTCTGACAATACTTACCTTACCTGACATCTCATGTTTTTCTTTAGTGATTGCTGAAATAAATGCCGCATGTTCAGTATCACCTTCAACAATAATTGGATAACTCCCAAAAAATATTTCAGCAAAACCAATATCTGTAAGTTGTAGTGCCTGTAAATTATCTTTCTCATCAGGTGAGAAGTTAGCTTCATCAGCCACATACAAGCGTGGAGAAAGTGATTTCCCATCTGTTGAACGTTGCATACGAGCAATCGTAGTATGATCCTCAAGAGGGTTTATAAAGTATGGTGAATGAGTTGTTAATAGCACCTGCCAATCTGGATGTTTACCAAGTTCATAAAGATGCGCTTGCGCCGCTCTGGCAGCCATTGGGTGTAACGCATTTTCTGGCTCATCCATTAAAAGAATATATCCGGGCAAGGCTGGATCGTCTGTATCTTCAGGAACAGGGGCGCCATTTTCAATAGCATCTATTTGTTGTTTCAGAAGATTTATATTTTCACTTTTTACATTTTTCCTCACCTCTTTTTTAAGTTGTTCTCTAAAGGATTTAAGAAGAGCTTCTCGCTTTTCATTTTGTCGGCTAATTTCATTATGAACCTGGAGCATTGCCCAAAAAAGAGCTCGTCTTGCTCCTGTCCCCTGTTGCCCAATGCGAGAGTTTCCCGCAGCCTCTTTGACTAATAAACCAGACCCCTGCTTTAATAAATTGTCTATTTTAAGCTCAGGTGGATTCATTTCAACACTGAGCTGAACACCAAGAGCAGGAAAGACATGTTGAAACCCTGTCTGAATTTGTCGAGAAATAGAAGAAAATCGTTCTTGATGAGGTTCAGCGATCTCATTTACAGCTTTAACCAAAGCTGCTTTAACTTTTGATATTTGTGACTCTTTATTACACTCCAGAGCCTTCAACTCTTTCACTAAGGGAGTCAACGCAAGAGTGAGCAATGTCTCTTCTGTAGTCGCTGCATCATCCAGTGATCTAATTCGCATTGGTCTTGGCAAACGTGATTTAAAAACATTATCGGCTCCACCGGCCTTGCTGTCCTCTGACCAGTCTTCAGTCTGAGGATCCCATGTTTTTCTTGTTGGTTTTCCCGTTTCATCCCAAACCCATAAACTGAACCGCCCCGGGTTTCCTGGAGAGTGTTTTATCTGTGAACTCAGGCTGCCAGATCATTGTTTCCGATGGAAGCATAATAAGCTTTTTCTGCTTCTGCCGGAGGAGTATGGCCCAGCCTTCCCAGCAATCGTCGATTGTTATACCAGTCCACCCACGTTAGTGTGGCCAGTTCCACTTCTGCACGGTTTTTCCAGCTCTTACGGTGTATTACCTCCGCTTTGTAAAGACCATTGATGCTCTCAGCCATCGCGTTGTCATACGAGTCGCCTGTACTCCCTGTTGATGCCAGTAATCCGGCTTCTTTTAGTCGCTCCGTATAGGCCAGTGACACATACTGAGAGCCTTTATCGCTGTGATGGATGGTGCCAGACGGACGACGGACCCACAACGCCTGCTCCAGCGCATCCAGCACGAATGTCGTTTCCATAGACGATGAGACCCGCCACCCCACGATGTATCCAGCAAACACATCAATGATAAACGCCACATAGACGAAGCCCTGCCATGTGCTGACGTAAGTAAAATCAGCCACCCACAGCTGGTCAGGACGTTCTGCCACGAACTGACGGTTTGCGCGGTCACCTGTGGCAACGGTTTTCCGGCTGACGGTAGTGCGGACCTTTTTACCCCGGAGAACACCGGCAAGTCCCATAACCGCCATGAGGCGCGCCACTGTACATCTGGCCACCCTGATTCCTTCCCGTAACAACTGACGCCAGACTTTACGCACACCGTACACCTGATGATTTTCATCGTATACGCGCTGTATCTCTCTCTTCAGCCAGTCATCGCGCTGCGCACGGGTACAGCGTTTATCAGGATGATGCCGCTGCTGCTGACAGTGGTAATACGTTGACGGGGCAATATGCAGTTCACTGCATACCGGTCCGACCCCGTACTGCTCACGCAGCTTATCCAGCAGTGGCATTATTTTTTCCAGAGGCGGTCGAACTCCGCCTTCGCAAAATAAGCGGAAGCCTGGCGAAGGATATTGTTACTGCGGTGCAGTTCACGATTTTCACGTTCCAGCTCTTTCAGACGCTGACGTTCAGCGGTGGTAAGCCCACCATCACCGCCTCCGGTATCCCGCTCATACTGGCGAACCCAGACACGCAGAGTCTCCGGCGTACAGCCAGTCTTTGGAGCAATGGAACAAATTGCCGCCCATTGTGAGTCATATTCGCCCTGACTTTCCAGAACCATACGAACTGCCCGTTGACGGACTTCGGGGGAAAAACGTGTTTTTTTAGTCATCCTGTTTACCTCTTTCTCAGGAAGTTTAGTCTCCAGGATTTCCGGGGCGGTTCAAACACCACGGTGTATTAATCAACGGGGAGCAAGTCAGATTGGCTTCACTATCTTGGGAAATAATGAGTGCATCGAGAGATGAGCAGCGTCAAGACTCGGACTTCCTTCATTTTCATTTAAAACTTACACCTAAGATATAGAAGTTCTATGAATTAATTGACATAAATTACCACTCACTATGATCATATCGTATAAGATTCTTGACTGAGGAATGAGCAATGGCAGTGAGTATCGCGGAATATTTAGGTCAAAGAACAGATGTAGACCAACAGATTGTTCCCGTTGCAAAAGGTACGCAAATACAATGCCCTTTTATGGATCGAACCTGTGACAAAGCAAGTAAGGTCAAAAATCCTACACCTCCTGTATGCAGTGTCCGCAAACCAGATGGAACTGTTTGGATAGTTTGCGAACATCGGCTATGTTCTACTCGCCAGAAAAAGACAGTCATTGTAAATGGTCGTAAAAAACAAATTGAAAATATTTTGGTTGAACATCAAAGAGATATATTACGGAAAGTAGCAAAACTCATTTATCAGGATCCTGAATTACAGGATTCAGAAATTGGTGTAAGAAGAGAAGTCAATATTCCTTTACCAGATTCTGATAATAGCTACCATGCAGACTATGTAATGAGAAATTTTTCGGGTAGGGGAAGAGTTGATGAGGTCCTGCTTGAGATGCAAGGTGGTGGAGAAACAAGTAGCACTGGAGAAATTACTCGACATATCGCTGCATGGGCTGATCTTGAGTTTCCTACTAATGAAATTCTAAGACAACCTGTAGCAGCAAATACTATCGAAACAAACGCATGGAGACGACAGCAAGAACAATTTCTTGTCAAAGGGAATGTTGTCGATCAAACCGGAGGGAAAATCGTTTTTGCTGTCGGTAGCTTACTCTATGACTATTTACACAGACGTTTTAGGAATGCAAATCTCAGAGATCTGAAAGCCCATAACTGGACATTATGTATTTTAGCTTTCAAGGAAGATACATCGGATGAACCACGTCCAGGGCCGATCCCGTTAATCATTGATGACTCAAAAACACTATTCACCAATTATTCAACATTTGTAAGATTTCTAACAGATCAGGGCGCACCACGCCCTGAACTATTCGAAGGATCATTTTTACGTTTAGATAATAGTTCTGTTACGATAATGCCTCGTTGAGCACCTGCTGATCTACAAGGACAATTCTTTTTCCTAACCATTCAACAATAGGGACCGCGACAGCGTTCCCTACTGCTCTGAATCGATTAGAGTCCAGTTCTCGGGAAATCCCTGTAGACGCTCGTACTCGGAAGGCAGCATCCGGCGCACATACAGCATCTGAACTTCCTCTTGAGTCAAGAGTGTAGGTTTCTCCATCGTTCCTGTATCCTTTTGCTTGAGGTCCTGCGGTTGCTTTTCGTCCAATACTTGCATGCTGGATAGAATAGATATCTGCTTTTGATAGGCCTGTAGCAGAGGCTCCGGAAGCATTTGCCCTCTCTCCTTGGCCCTGTTTATCAACGATTCTAGTTGCTCCGGGTTCAAAAAGGACTCGAGCGGAGCGCATGTCTCCAAGACTTGCGACAATGTACACTCTTCTTCTACGCTGGGGTGTTCCAAAGTATTTTGCATCCAATACTCTCCACGAAACGCCATACCCGAATTCGACCAACGTATCGATGACAACTTTGAAGTCTTGTCCATTGTGGCTGTTGAGCAGTCCGGGAACATTTTCAATAATAAGCCATTCAGGCTTTCTTTCTTCGATGAGTTTTGCATATGTATAAAATAAGCCGCTTCGGGCCCCTTCTAGACCTTTCCGCTTTCCTTGGTTAGCTGACGACACATCCTGGCAAGGAAAACCACCACACCAAACGTTGCTCTCTGGGATCTCATCAGCATTAAGTCGTGTAATATCAGTATGTAGTGGAACTTTTGACCAATTCTTTCTAAGTACTTTCTGGCAAAATTTGTTGATTTCGCATTGGAAAACAACTTCCATCCCCGCTTTCTCAAGACCAAGATCGAATCCACCAATCCCTGCGAAAAACGAGGATACCTTGTACTGTTTCAGTGGTTTCTTTTTCATATCGGCTTTTTCATCACTTTTTGAACCAAGGATCCTAACGGAAACCAGCCCCGATGGCCACCTTTTTTCTAATTAAAGCCACTTTCTTGGTATCCAGGCATTGATTATGAAATAAACTAACTGTAATTATATACAGTATATTTTAAATGCCAATAAAAGTGTACTTCTTTGCGAAAAGCCTTCTAATTTGACTAGACTTTCGCATAGTCAAACGGGCTAATCCCTTTCTCGCGACTTACATCCAGAAAATCCACTCACCATTGCAACATCAGTCGCTGCATCTTTCAAATGTTCCACTTTATGGATATAAGCAGCCCGTACTTTTTTACGTTCCTGATGACTCATCTGACGTCCAACCACTCGCGGGACTGACCTGCTCCCTGTTGATTAATACACCGCGATGTTAGTAATGTCTTCATAAGCTACATGAGGACATCCCATGAAGAAGCGTTTTTCCGACGAACAGATCATCAGTATCCTCCTCGAAGCTAAAGCCGGGGTTTCTGCCCGTGAGCTCTGCCGCGCATTGGATCAATGAGCCTTTGAGCATAGTGTCGAGTTGCGTTTAATCCAGCCGGGCAAGCCAACGCAGAACGGATTTATTGAGAGCTTTAACGGACGATTTCGCGATGAATGCCTGAATGAGCACTGGTTCAGCGATATCGTTCACGCTAGGAAAGTGATTAATGACTGGCGGCAGGATTATAACGAGTGTCGGCCACATTCAGCACTGAATTATCAGACGCCATCAGAGCTTGCAGCACTATGGCGAAATGGAAAATGTGAAGGTAACCAAACCGACATTACTAACTGATAATTGTATCTAATACTGGGGGCAGGTCAGTTAGCCATGCCTTCATCAGCAACGTAAGGGCATTCCTATGAAGAAGTGATTTACAGTTTTGTCCCTGTGGACCTGCCGCTGTCAGAACAATACTCCCCCTGATGAGCGTATCAGAGATGGTATGTCGGCATTTTGCGGGTTGCTCCCGTCAGGATGCGCGACCTGTTACCCTGAAAAGTTGAGCTGACCACTCAGTTCTGGCGAGCCGCTTACGACACTGGGACTACGCGCGGATACCAAATAGCTGCTGAATCAGGCAATAACAGTGGCGTTCCGCAGTAGCTTGGCTGGCAGCGAATGTATGGAGATCGGGAAAGAGGAGTTAAATTGCGGTTTACTGGCACAGATGCACAATGTCAACGCCACGATGTTTGACCGTTATGGGGATGCGGACGATTTCCTGCACAGCGTTGTCCTCGCGGCTTTTACCCGGTCAAAACAGCGTTACGGTGCACCACGCCTGACGGATGAACTGCGTGCTCAGTGTTACCACTGGTTGAGCACAGTTCCGCGTAATGTAGTTCCCAGAAGCCATCGCCCTTCAGACGCCAGAACGGCATGTCCGGGCGCTGGTCACGGCGCTGCGGCCCATAACGTTCCAGGAGATCCAACAGGGGCTCGTAGATTTCAGAAGCATAGTTAAACAGGCGACCATGACCCTGCCGATAGTGTGAGAGAACGTACAGCAGCAATAATGGCTTATGTGGCGCACGTTGTTCACCTTTGCGCCAGATGGTGATATTTGATATCGCTTGCTTTAGGATTTTGTCAGAGGTCATTGCGTTGAAGAATTCATGAGCATATGTTTGCGATGATGCTCGCAACTATATGTATATTCAAGGCATTATTGCAGACATCCTTTTTGCCTGACGGCTCTGTACCTGGCAGATGAAATACAGCGACCAACCAGTCCTAAGCGGTCTGGTTGGTCTTTTAAATTTAAACATCAGCCAAGGAGTAACGGCATTCAACTCACTCGCCATTACCCCGATTGATCTTCGCATAGTCAAACGGCGTAATCGCTCTTTCCCGATTGGCATCCAGAAAATCGACCCACCACTGCAACATCAGCTTACGCTTATCCAGATATTCCGCTTTATGGATTATACACGGCCTGCACTGAGTTACGTCCATGTGGCTCATCTGACGTTCAGCCGCTTTATCTCGTGCTGTTCTGGTCTCAATACTTCCATGCCGTTGCAATTACCTCTTAAACCATTCCTTACCATTTTCATGTCTTCGATAAGAAATCTTCATCATGCATGATCGATTTTGTCGATCGATTCGATCGAATTTTCTCTTTTTACCCTGTCTTTTGCATGGTTTTAAAATAAGCAACCTTCTTTATCGTGCGGGTAAGAACCAACGGAGATGATTGAAATGAAAAAGGTTATTGTTGTTTCAGCGCTTGCTATGGCGGGCGTATTTTCAGCCCAGGCTCTGGCTGATAGGGGTAAAACAGGCTTTTATGTGACCGGTAAAGCTGGTGCTTCGGTTGTGACTCAGACTGACCAGCGCTTCCGTCAGGACTTTGGGGATGATGTTTATAAGTATAAGGGCGGTGATAAAAACGATACTGTATTTGGTGCAGGCCTTGCGGTGGGCTATGATTTTTATCAACATTACAATGTTCCTGTGCGCACGGAAGTGGAATTCTATGGCCGCGGAGCTGCAGACTCCCATTATACACTGGATACATGGCATTCTCCGATGGGGGATGGTGGTCGGGAAGACACACAGAACAGGCTCAGTGTGAATACCCTGATGGTGAATACGTATTATGACTTCAGAAACAGCAGTGCATTCACTCCATGGGTGTCTGTTGGACTGGGTTATGCACGGATACATCATAAGGCAACATATACTGATACCTCCTGGAATAAATCTGGTGAGGTGAGCGATATTTCTGCGTTGCATTACTCGGGATATGATAACAATTTCGCATGGAGCATTGGGGCCGGTGTTCGCTATGACATAACCCCGGATATCGCTCTTGACCTCAGCTATCGCTATCTGGATGCTGGTAAATCCTCCCTGTCTTACAAGGATGCAGAAGGGGATAAATATAAATCAGAGGCTGACGTTAAAAGTCACGACATCATGTTTGGTGTGACTTATAACTTCTGACGACACTGCTCCTGAGCGATAATTACACATATTCAGTAATTAAGATATTTATATATCTTCTGCAACTAAACAGAAATACCCTGCAGTAATATACTGCAGGGTTATTTGTTTCACAGGAGATTTATGGTTTTTATTATCTTATTCCCTTTATAATAATATTACCGATATATTCCGATGAATATCAGAAAACTGTTTTGTCCGGGCAATACACCCCGGATTTTATTGTTTTTATTCTTTTTTGTTGTTTCTGTCATAACCACAATTGCATGCGGATACACTGAGAAGAATGCCACCGGGAATGTGTTGCTGCTGTTCCTTCTTCTGCTCCTTGCACACAGAAATACCCTCACATCCATTACAGTGCTGTTATTTCTGTTCTGTTGTGCACTGTATGCGCCTGCCGGTATGACGTACGGTAAAATCAACAACAGTTTTATTGTCGCGTTGTTGCAGACCACAACTGATGAGGCAGCGGAGTTTACCGGGATGATTCCTGTTTATCATTTTCTGGTCAGTGCCGCGATTCAGGTATTCATGGTGATTTTCTGGCGAACACACCGCCGTGGTCACCGTAACTGGCTGGCACTGCTGCTGTTCGTATTATGCTCAATAAACAGCTGGCCGTTGCGGATGGTTAAAGGAACTGTTGTGGGGACAACTGACACATTGCGTGAAATGCAGCGTTATAAACAACTGAATCAGCACGGGGCTGACAACTGGAAAATCCTGCCGGGTGTACCGTTGTATGACACGATTGTTATCGTCACTGGTGAGAGTGTGCGCAGGGATTATATGTCGGTATATGGCTATCCCGTGCCAACCACGCCGTGGCTGAATACAGCTCCCGGTTTATTTATTGACGGCTATACATCGGCAGCAGCCAGTACCGTACCTTCCCTGAGCCGGACACTGATTTATGACTATGAGCAGAACCCTGACTCCGGCAACAACGTGGTGGCGCTGGCAGCAAAAGCAGGATACAGCACATGGTGGATATCCAATCAGGGAAAGCTGGGGGAGCATGATACACGCATCTCTGTTATTGCTTCTGATGCGGAGCATACCGTTTTCCTCAAGAAAGGCAGCTTTGCTTCCCGTAAAACGGATGACATGTTGTTGTTACAGGAAACAGAACGTGCACTGGCGGATAAATCCTCTCCGAAGGTGATATTCCTGCACATGATGGGGTCTCATCCGAACCCGTGTGACCGGCTTCACTCCTGGCCGAATCATTACCTGGAGCAGTATCCCCGAAAGGTTGCCTGTTACCTCGCCAGCATCAGTAAACTGGATAACTTTCTCGGTCAGCTTGATGGTATCCTTCGCCGGCATTCCCGTCATTTCGCCATGCTTTACTTTTCTGACCATGGGATGTCGGTCAGCGATAGTGCTAATCCTGTTCATCATGATGGCCATATACAAGGAGGCTACAGCGTTCCCCTGATTATTACCGCCAGTGACATCACGTCTCATCAGTCCGTCAGCAGAAAAATCAGTGCCCGTCATTTCGCAGGTATTTTTCAGTGGCTGACCGGCATTCGTACTGAAAATATACCGCCATTCAATCCGCTAACAGACGAAGATAATGAACCCGTTATTGTTTTTAACGGAGAGAAAAATGTGCCGGCAGACAGTCTGAAACCGCAGCCTCTGATTCTTCCGGGCAAGGGAAAATAAGCGTAATGTTCATCACCAGATTATGTACGATGAGTTTTCCACTGTTTATAGCAATTATCTTGCTAATAACCAGACAGGAGTAACCAGACCAATCGAAAACACCGGGGAGGTGATTACCCGCTGGCAGGATAAATCTGTAGTTTTTGATGCCAGCTATAACGTGTTTGACGATAAAGTATTACGAAAGAACTTTAATGAGTTCATGGAGTAATTCGTTAAAGTAATTTACAACGCTATCCTTTTGCAAAGGAAACTTTCAGAAAATAACCCCAGGGTAATCACCTGGGGAAGGAACACAGTGTTATTATTGGATAATAAATTATTACTTGTTTTAAAGTTACACTAATGCAATATCTACTGATGCTGGATGCTTGAATGTTTTATCCCTGCTGCGGAAAAGGGCAATATCCAGGGCCAGATATATTCACCGTTCATATTTCTGCATTTCTGTACAATTTCCTCAGAAAGTGTCTTGTCAATTCTTTTCCACAGGTGCTCCTGCTGTCTTAAAATACTTTCGCATATTTCGAAATCATCTTCCTGAATCAGCATTTCGGCGCATTTAATGATTTCTGATCGTTCATGCAGCACGGAGGAATGGTTATAGAGCCAGTTTACAAACAGCAATGCTTCCGAATATTGTCCCCATAATGGTGAGTATGTTGCATAGTAATCTTCTGCCGTATCCAGAGAGCCGGAGAAGTCATGCCACACAGCAAGTGGAAATGGATGCAGATTTCCGCACAGCATTTCTGCGATGTAAGTGTTTGTGGCAAAGCCATGGCGAAAAGCTGTGGCGGCCTTAACATGTTCCCCGTTCAGAAAATGCAGGAGACCGAGTTCATACCAGTAAGGTGAAAATTCATCAGCATGCTCTTTCAGTACACTGAAGGCTCGCTCATGATCGCCGGTGCGTAACAGCTCTGAACCCAACAACCAGCGAGCCCCCTGATTATCTTCAGGATTGTATGCCAGTATTTTATCAGTGAGCATAACCGCATCCTGATGGCGCTGTAAGTGCACATTTGCGAGAATTGCTGCATAAAGCGCGCGCAGATAAGGCCGGTTTTCGGGATGCATCCAGATTATTTCACCACAGAAACTTTCCGGGATGATACGATTACCTGCCGCCAGTCCTTTAAGAGCGGCGTTCAGTGCCTTACGCGGGGCATTCTGTTCCAGAAATGCATATGCCAGATGAGCGTGTATATCAATAAAGTCCGGCTCCCGTTGAGCAAGGCGTCGGAGTTTGTTGATGTAACTCGTCTCGCTGATTTCATCAGCGTCGTATGCATCAAGCACTTCTTCAAACTCCCCCAGCAATGGGCCAAACCAGGTATCCGGAAATACGAAATAACCCTTGTTATCGTGCACTTCAAAGCATAATCTATCGTTCATTTTCTGAGCCTGTAAAACATGTGGTGATATAGTCTGAGAGCATAAAAGTTGAGATTCTGTGTATCAAGTCCTGTCTTGGCACTGAATGAATATTGCTTACGAAGCCCCTTCATGCTTTCCTTGAGAACAATAATTTTATCTTTATGTGAATCTCATTTTTTATAATGATGTCAGATGATTGAAATGCTAAATTATATCTGAATCAACTTTTCCTTTGCTAAAGGTATCGAAATAACTACAAGGCTGTATTTTGTAATTGCCAATTTAAAAATGTCAATTTGTTTTTAATTATGTTTTTGTAATAAGTTTGAAGACGCAAAAAAATAATATAATAACAAAAATCCTCCAGCCTTGTAGGCCAGAGGATAAAATACTTAATTGAGGAAAACATCAGGGAAAAGTATTTCTGACTTAACTTTCCCGGCTGGAGAGTGAATCAATGTAATCAGCGTACCATTGCATCATTTCACGGCGGCCATCGAGATACAGGGCATGATTATAGGTACCCCTGATGGAATTTTTATCCACATGAGCTAACTGCATTTCAATCCAGGCGGAGTTAAAGCCTTGTTCATGCAGAATTGTACTCATGGTGTGTCTGAAACCGTGCCCTGTGAGTCTTCCCTTATATCCAAGTAATTCAATTACTTGATTAATGCTTTCCTTACTAATTGGTTTGCGGGGATCATTTCTACCGATAAAGACTAGGGGATGATGTTTTGAGATTGGTTCAAGCTGCTTAAATAGCATAATAACCTGCTCAGAGAGCGGCACAATATGAGGTCGCTTCATCTTCATTACTTCTGCCGGGATCTCCCACAATTTTGTCTCAAAATCGATATCTTCCCAGCGTGCAAAACGCAGTTCTTGTGTTCGTACGCCGGTTAACATAATGATCTGAGTAGCTGTCTTAGTGATTATACTTCCGGTATAACCCGCCAGATCGTTGAGGAAGTGGGGAAGTTCATTAGCAGTAAGAAAGGGAAAATGTACTTTTTTCGGTGTAGCTAAAGCACTGGCAAGATCGGGGGCTGGGTTATAGTCTGCCCGGCCAGTAACAATTGCATAGCGGAACACCTCACCACAGCGCTGGCGGACCTTGCGCATTTTCTCCAGAGCTCCACGTTTTTCCATTTTACGCAGTGCTTCCAGTAACTCCATTGGTTTGATTTCGGCAATAGGGCGCTTGCCAATGTAGGGAAAAATGTCTTTTTCAAAGGTATCAATGATTTCATCACGATAGCGTAATGACCACCGATCGGCTTTTGACTGGTGCCATTCGCGAGCAATAGCCTCGAACGTATTTTTCAGACTTATTTGCTGCGCGATTTTTTCTTCCTTTTTTGCCTCCCCTGGATCGCCTCCAGCAGCGAGGAGTTTCCTGGCTTCACTGCGTTTCTCGCGAGCATCGGCTAGCGTTACATCGGGGTATACGCCAATAGAAAGCATCTTTTCTTTACCAGCAAAGCGGTACTTCATGCGCCAGTATTTAGAACCATTAGTGTTAATCAGTAGATACATACCGCCGCCATCAGCAAGCTTATAGGGTTTGTCTTTGGGTTTTGCGGTTTTCACTTTGATATCGGTTAATGTCATGACATCCTCCGGCTTTTGATGAATTCATGTTCCTGAGGGGGATTTCTGCCAGTAACTAACCTGATACCCCCAATACACCCCTTGTATAACAAAGATGTTGTTAAAAGCCGTTGTTATGTATCACATTTTTCCTATTATGGGGGTGCTTGTATTTCAATAGGAAATAACACCCCCTAAAGTACCCCCAAAAGAAACTTGATACGGGGTGAAGTAGGTTGACCTCAGGATACAAATAAATACTGATATACAAGGGATTAGAAGAGATTTATTGACATTGGGAGAGTTCAGAAGAGGTAAACTGGCGGAAGATCACAGGAGTCGAACCTGCCCGGGACCGCTGGCGGCCCCAACTGGATTTGAAGTCCAGCCGCCTCACCGGAGACGACGATCTTCCGCGCCTCGATTGCTACATGGAGGCGGGGCGCATTATAGCTACTTCCTTGAGTTTCTACATCCCCCAGATCAGTTTTTTCCGCCTAATACACGCAGCGTATTATCACGAAAACATTATAGTTCATATAAAACTCATATTTTACAATGATATATGAGCGAAATTAACGCTACCACGATCACATAAAACAAGAATCATAAATTAATAACCAGATATCGGAATATTCGCTCTCGCAGGGATGGTTTACAAAATGCGTTATCGGTCTCAGCACCCCTATAGCATCAAGGAAAAGCAGATGAAGAGTGAAGTGTTGTCCGTTAAAGAGAAAATTGGTTATGGCATGGGAGACGCCGCCAGCCACATTATTTTCGATAACGTAATGTTATATATGATGTTCTTTTATACCGATATTTTTGGCATTCCTGCCGGATTTGTCGGAACCATGTTTTTGGTCGCTCGTGCACTGGATGCGATTTCCGATCCTTGCATGGGGTTGTTGGCCGATCGAACGCGCTCTCGCTGGGGTAAATTTCGGCCGTGGGTGCTGTTTGGCGCACTGCCATTCGGGATCGTCTGTGTACTGGCCTATAGCACGCCAGATCTCAGTATGAACGGAAAAATGATTTATGCAGCAATTACTTACACCCTACTTACCTTACTTTATACCATCGTCAATATCCCTTACTGCGCATTGGGTGGTGTAATCACCAATGACCCGACTCAGCGTATCTCGCTGCAATCCTGGCGTTTTGTGCTGGCGACCGCGGGAGGCATGCTCTCTACTGTTCTGATGATGCCACTGGTTAATTTAATTGGTGGTGATAATAAACCACTCGGTTTCCAGGGCGGTATCGCGGTCCTTTCCGTGGTGGCATTTATGATGCTGGCATTCTGTTTCTTCACCACTAAAGAACGCGTTGAAGCACCACCTACAACGACGTCTATGCAGGATGATTTACGTGATATCTGGCAAAACGACCAGTGGCGTATTGTCGGTTTCCTGACAATTTTCAATATCCTGGCGGTGTGCGTACGCGGTGGGGCGATGATGTATTACGTCACATGGATTTTGGGTACGCCGGAAGTGTTTGTCGCTTTTCTCACCACTTATTGCGTGGGTAACCTGATTGGTTCCGCACTGGCGAAACCGCTGACCGACTGGAAATGTAAAGTCACTATCTTCTGGTGGACGAACGCCCTGCTGGCAGTGATTAGCCTCGCGATGTTCTTTGTTCCTATGCAGGCCAGCATCACCATGTTTGTCTTCATCTTCGTGATTGGTGTGTTGCATCAACTGGTGACACCTATTCAGTGGGTAATGATGTCCGATACCGTCGACTACGGCGAGTGGTGTAATGGTAAACGCCTGACCGGGATCAGTTTTGCTGGCACGCTGTTTGTGCTCAAACTGGGGTTGGCCTTCGGTGGTGCCCTTATCGGCTGGATGCTGGCTTATGGCGGATATGATGCGGCAGAAAAAGCGCAGAACAGCGCCACAATTAGCATCATTATCGCGCTATTCACGATTGTTCCGGCGATCTGTTACTTGCTGAGCGCGATTATCGCTAAACGCTACTACTCGCTCACGACGCACAATCTGAAAACCGTTATGGAACAGCTGGCGCAGGGCAAACGCCGTTGCCAGCAACAATTCACCTCTCAAGAAGTGCAGAACTAAGGAACGGCAATGAAAATTAGCGACGGAAACTGGTTGATTCAACCTGGCCTCAATTTGATTCACCCGCTTCAGGTGTTCGAGGTTGAACAGCAGGGTAATGAAATGGTGGTCTATGCTGCCCCTCGTGATGTGCGTGAACGTACCTGGCAGCTTGATACGCCTTTATTTACGCTGCGCTTTTTCTCCCCACAGGAAGGTATTGTCGGTGTACGGATTGAGCATTTTCAGGGGGCGCTGAATAACGGTCCTCATTACCCGCTCAATATTTTGCAGGACGTGAAGGTCACTATCGAAAACACAGAACGTTACGCTGAGTTTAAAAGTGGCAACTTAAGTGCGCGTGTCAGCAAAGGTGAGTTCTGGTCACTGGATTTTCTGCGCAACGGCGAACGTATTACCGGTAGTCAGGTGAAAAATAACGGCTACGTGCAGGACACGAATAATCAACGAAATTATATGTTTGAGCGGCTGGATCTTGGCGTTGGCGAAACAGTTTACGGCCTGGGAGAGCGCTTTACTGCCCTGGTGCGCAATGGTCAGACGGTAGAAACCTGGAACCGGGACGGCGGCACAAGTACTGAACAGGCGTATAAAAATATCCCGTTTTATATGACTAACCGTGGTTATGGGGTACTGGTCAATCATCCTCAATGCGTCTCTTTTGAAGTGGGATCGGAGAAAGTCTCCAAAGTACAGTTCAGCGTTGAGAGTGAATATCTCGAATACTTTGTTATCGACGGCCCGACGCCGAAAGCGGTACTTGATCGTTATACCCGTTTTACTGGCCGTCCGGCGCTGCCGCCCGCGTGGTCCTTCGGTCTGTGGCTAACCACTTCATTTACCACCAACTACGACGAAGCGACGGTAAACAGCTTTATCGATGGTATGGCGGAACGCAATCTGCCGCTGCATGTTTTCCACTTTGACTGTTTCTGGATGAAAGCCTTCCAGTGGTGCGATTTTGAGTGGGACCCGCTGACTTTTCCGGACCCGGAAGGGATGATCCGCCGTCTGAAAGCGAAAGGGTTGAAAATCTGCGTCTGGATTAACCCCTATATTGGGCAAAAATCCCCCGTCTTTAAAGAGTTACAAGAGAAAGGTTATTTACTCAAACGCCCGGACGGTTCGCTGTGGCAGTGGGATAAATGGCAGCCAGGTCTGGCGATTTATGACTTTACCAATCCGGATGCCTGCAAATGGTACGCCGACAAACTGAAAGGTCTGGTCGCGATGGGCGTTGATTGCTTTAAGACCGACTTTGGCGAACGTATTCCAACCGATGTTCAATGGTTTGATGGTTCCGATCCGCAGAAAATGCATAACCATTATGCGTACATCTACAACGAACTGGTGTGGAACGTGCTCAAGGACACCGTTGGTGAGGAAGAAGCCGTCTTGTTTGCCCGCTCGGCCTCCGTTGGTGCGCAGAAATTTCCGGTACACTGGGGTGGCGACTGTTACGCTAACTACGAATCAATGGCGGAAAGCCTGCGCGGTGGTTTGTCTATTGGCCTTTCAGGTTTTGGCTTCTGGAGCCACGATATCGGCGGCTTTGAAAATACCGCTCCGGCGCACGTTTACAAACGCTGGTGCGCGTTTGGTTTGCTTTCCAGCCATAGCCGTTTACATGGCAGCAAATCTTATCGTGTGCCGTGGGCCTACGATGATGAGTCCTGTGATGTGGTGCGCTTCTTCACGCAACTGAAATGCCGCATGATGCCGTATCTGTATCGTGAAGCTGCACGTGCAAACGCCCGGGGTACGCCGATGATGCGGGCCATGATGATGGAGTTCCCGGACGATCCGGCTTGTGATTACCTTGACCGTCAATACATGTTAGGCGACAACGTGATGGTTGCGCCTGTGTTCACTGAAGCGGGCGATGTGCAGTTCTACCTGCCGGAAGGTCGCTGGACACACCTGTGGCACAACGATGAACTCGACGGTAGTCGCTGGCATAAACAGCAGCACAGCTTCCTGAGTCTGCCCGTTTATGTGCGTGATAGCACCCTACTGGCGCTGGGCAACAACGATCAACGTCCCGATTACGCGTGGCACGAAGGTACGGCATTCCACCTCTTTAATCTGCAAGACGGGCATGAAGCCGTCTGTGAAGTGCCCGATGCTGACGGTTCGGTGATCTTTACTTTAAAAGCAGCACGTACTGGCAACACGATTACTGTGACTGGTACGGGCGAGGCGAAGAACTGGACACTGTGCTTGCGCAATATTGTGAAAGTAAATGGTCTGCAAGGCGGTTCGCAGGCTGAAAGTGAGCAGGGACTGGTGGTGACTCCTCAAGGGAATGCGCTGACAATTACGTTGTAATCTATTGAAGAATGCCGGATACGAATGGTTTTGTGTCGTATCCGGTAAATAATCTCACATCTGGTAATAAATATTTCTTCCATCGTATTTGCGAGCATGATCACGATTATTCATCACGAAAATGTGATCTGTGCTGAAAAATATCCCTTAACCGCCTTGCTTTGTTTTATCACTGTCCGGATTACGGACAGATTTTAGTATTGTTGTGAAATTATTCTGCTTTATATTTACCCTCAGAGATGGCAACTGAAGCTCTTCCATATGGGGCTTCTTAATCTGTGATAAGGGTAAAAAATGCAAATGATTACCTCGCGACAAAACAGATTATTACGATTCCTTTTACCTCGAAGGGAATATACGACTATTGTTACGATTGCCGGCTATTTAAATGTTTCGGAAAAAACTATTCAACGTGATTTACGTTTACTTGAGCAATGGCTGGGACAATGGAGAATAAATGTTGAGAAGCGTGCTGGCGCGGGTGTGATGTTAAGCGCGGAGAATATTGCTGATTTGCTGCATCTTGATCATTTGTTGGTGGCAGAATGTGAAGAGATTGATGGTGTAATGAATAATGCCAGGCGCGTTAAAATAGCGTCGCAGTTATTAAGTGAAACACCGAATGAAACGTCGATCAGTAAATTGTCAGAACGCTACTTTATCAGCGGAGCCTCTATTGTTAATGACCTGAGAGTAATTGAGTCCTGGCTTGCGCCGTTGGGGTTATCGTTGATCCGCAGTCCAAGTGGTACGCATATTGAAGGTAGTGAAGGGCAAGTCCGACAGGCAATGGCATTACTGATTAACGGCATTATTAACCATAATGAGCCGCAAGGTGTCGTGTATTCACGTCTGGATCCCGGAAGCTATAAAGCATTAGTCCATTATTTTGGAGAAGAAGAGGTGTTATTTGTCCAGTCATTGTTACTGGATATGGAAAATGAATTAAGTTGGTCTTTGGGAGAACCTTATTACGTTAACATTTTTACTCACATCCTTATTATGATGTATCGCAACACGCACGGGAATGCGTTATCAAGAGAAGAAGATCAAACCAGACAATATGATGAAAATATCTTTAATGTTGCCAGTCAGATGATTCATAAGATAGAACAACGAATTGCACATACATTGCCCGATGATGAAGTCTGGTTTATTTATCAATATATCATTTCATCAGGTGTGGCGATTGATGGACAAAAAGATGTTAGCATTATTTCACATATGCAGGCCAGCAATGAAGCGCGTCTGATTACCTGGCGTTTAATTACGGTATTCAGTGACATCGTGGACTGCGATTTTAGTGAAGACAGCGCATTATATGATGGCTTATTGGTGCATATTAAGCCGCTGATTAACCGTCTAAATTATCGCATTCATATCCGTAATCCATTGCTGGAAGATATTAAAGCAGAATTAGCGGATGTCTGGCGGTTGACGCAATATGTGGTGAATCAGGTATTTAAAACCTGGGGTGAGAATGCAGTGAGCGAGGATGAAGTGGGTTACCTGACCGTTCATTTTCAGGCTGCGATGGAGCGGCAAATTGCCCGTAAACGTGTATTACTGGTCTGTTCAACCGGAATCGGAACTTCGCATCTACTGAAAAGCCGTATTCTGCGAGCATTTCCTGAATGGACGATTGTTGATGTTATTTCAGCAGCGAATTTATCACAGGTTTTGCCTGACAATATCGAACTGATTATTTCGACCATTAATTTGCCTACAGTCACTATGCCGGTCGCTTATGTTACCGCTTTTTTTAATGATGCCGATATTAAGCGGGTCACTGAAATGGTGATTACGGAAAAATTACATCATGCGACGTCTCGGGTCGTTGAAATTTAATGTCAGAATTTTATGAGGTATGACGAATGGACATAACAAAAATCCTGAATACGAATCGCGTTATTTTAGATATGCAAGCAACGAATAAAGCGGAGGCGATTGAAGAATTAACTAATCTTCTCAAAAAAGATGGTGCGATCGATTGTCGGGAAACCTTTATTAAAGATGTCTGGCAGCGCGAAGCGGAAGGCTCGACTGGTTTTGAAAATCATATTGCGATCCCGCATGGTAAATCTTCTGCGGTAATTAATACTACGCTGGCAATTGGCCGTACCCGCCAGGATATTCCCTGGGAAACGCTGGATGGCAGTAGCGTGCGCTGTATTATTTTATTTGCGGTACGTCTTGAAGATCAAAATACCACCCATATCCGTTTACTTTCCCAGGTCGCGGGCGCGCTGGCGGATGATGACATCATAGAACAATTGTTAGTTGAGACGAGTCCGCAAAAAATCATTGATCTCTTTAGTCAGTATGCACAATCCGATGTCTGCTAAATAACAGGAAGTATGTCATGAATATTGTCTGTGTTGCCGCCTGTACGGCGGGTATTGCTCATACCTATATTGCTCGTGAAAAGTTAATCAAAGGAGCAAAAGCTCTGGGCCATACCATTAAAGTTGAAACCCAGGGAACCATTGGTACAGAAAATGAATTACAGGCGGCAGATATCTCTGCTGCTGACGTCGTGATTCTTGCTGTAGATGTGAAAATAAAAGGAGAAGAACGCTTCACCAATAAACGTATTGTGCGAGTAAAGACAGAGATCGTCATTAAATCGCCCGTTCAATTTCTTGAAAAGGTCGAAAAATCACTGGGAAACAAATGATCCTTATACTGGAGGGATCTTAATATGAAAGAAAATAAAATTCCGGTTTCACAGGAAATTAAAAAACATTTATTAACCGGCATCTCGTGGATGATACCCCTTATTGTGGCCGCCGGGATATGTATTGCGTTGGGGCAAGTTCTTGGCGGTACAGATGTTGGTGAAAAAACAGGAACAATCCCGTGGATGCTTAATCAGATTGGCGGCTGGGGAATGGGGCTGATTGTGCCGCTGATTAGCGCGGCAATTGCCTATTCTATTGCCGATCGTCCCGGATTTGCCCCAGGCCTGATTGTCGGCTTTCTCTGCGGGCAAATCCATACCGGATTTATTGGCGGTATGTTGGGTGGTTTCCTGGTGGGCTACACCATTTTGCTACTTAAACGCTATATCCGCCTGCCGCAGTCGATGCAAGGACTCATGCCAATCATGGTGTTGCCGGTATTAAGCACCATTATCGGTGGGCTGTTAATGATGACGCTGATTGGTAAACCCATCGCCTGGTTACAAGAAGCACTGATTCATTTGCTCGAGTCGATGCAGGGCGGATCGCGCTTCCTGATGGGGGCCATACTTGGCGCGATGGCAACCTTCGATTTCGGTGGTCCGGTCAACAAAACCATGTCGCTGTTTTCCGATGGCTTGCTGGTCAGTGGCGTCTACGGACCAGAAGCCGTGAAATTTGTCGGCTCAATCATCCCTCCGTTTGGCATCACACTTTCGTTCTTACTGACACGCCATAAATACACCCGTGCGGAGCGCGAGGCGCTGAAAGCCGCGTTTCCGATGGGGATCTGCATGATCACTGAAGGAGTCATTCCGATCGCCGCGCGTGACCTGCTGCGAGTAGTGGGATCTTGTGTGGTGGCATCGGCGGTCGCGGGCGGCTTAATCATGGTGTGGGGCGTGGAGAGTCCGGTTCCGCATGGCGGCATGTTTGTTGTGCCTCTGTTCACCCATCCTCTGCTGTTTTGCCTGGCGCTGGGTATAGGCACGGTGATTTGTGGCGTGATGCTTTCACTCTGGAAGAAACCGGTAACGGAACGCGACGAAGAGTTTGACGAACTGAGCGATCAAAAGCTGAAAGATGAAGAGATCACTTTCACCCTCGAATAACCGGAGGCCCTATGTTTGCCGATATGAAAAGTATGGTGATGAAAGCCTGGCATGAACATTACGCCTTGCTGGCGATCAACTGTATGAATCTGGAAAGTGCTCACGCAGCTATCCGCGTGGCGGAGAAGAATCGCGCTCCGATCATTCTCAATCTCTATCAGGGGCATCTGGCGCATTTTCCTGCACCCGTCGCGGCGGCAGTGGTTAAAACGCTCGCGGAATCTGCCTCAGTACCGGTCACTCTGGCGCTTGATCATGGCAAAAATCCGGACTGTATTCGTCAGGCGTTTCGTGCTGGTTTCAGCGGATTAATGATTGATGCTTCTGCTTTTCCCCTGGAGGAAAACGTGCGCCAGACCAGGGCGGTGGTGGAACTCGCCGCCAGCGCGCAGCTCTGCGTGGAAGGCGAACTGGGCCATCTGGCAGATGCGCCGCGTTACGACCAGGCCGCCAATGCAGACCTGATGACGCAACCCACTGATGTGGAACCGTTTATCGCGCAGACAGGCATTGATCTACTGGCCGTCTCGGTAGGCACGGCGCACGGCATGTACGCGCCTGGTGTTGTACCTGCTATTGATTTTCAGCGTCTGGCGGAGATTTTCCACTGCTCGAGCGTGCCTCTGGCATTACATGGCGGTAGCGGTACGCCGTTCGATCAGCTCCAGCTCTGTACGACGCTGGGGGTAGCAAAAATCAACGTGGGGGCGGCCATTTTTGAACGGGGGAAATCCGCGCTCCTGCATACCCTCTGTCACGATATATCCATTGAACTGGTGGACGCGCTGAAAGCTATGGAACTGGCCTTCGAAGAAGCGATTACACCGTATTTACAGGCGAGCGGCGCTATCGGCAAAGCCTGATTCATTTTCTGTCATGGCCTTTATGCCAGTGCAATAACGCACCGGCAGGGCGGACTACACGCTGAAACTGGAGATTTAACATGTTAGTTTCGATGAAAGAATTACTGCAACCTACCCGCCAGCACGGCTTTGCCATTGGCGCATTTAATGTGGCGGATAACTGTTTCCTTCGCGCAGTCGTGGATGAAGCAGAAGCGACAAATACTCCGGCGATTATTGCCATCCATCCCAGCGAACATGATTTTGTGGGCGATGACTTTTTCGCTCACGTTCGCGAAATTACCCAGCGTAGTCCGGTCCCGTTTGTACTGCACCTCGATCATGGTGCCTCTGTAGAGCATGTTTTGCGTGCGATTCGCTGCGGATTTACCTCAGTAATGATCGACGGTTCGCTGCTGCCGTATGAAGAAAACGTGGCGCTGACCGCAGAAGTGGTTCGCCTCGCTCACGCGGTTGGCGTATCGGTTGAGGGTGAACTGGGAACCATCGGACAAACAGGAACGTCGGTAGAAGGTGGTGTTTCACAAGTGACCTACACAGATCCGGCGCAGGCCGCCGATTTTATTGCTCGTACAGGTGCCGACACACTGGCTGTGGCGATTGGTACAGCGCATGGCATCTATCCAAAAGGGATGCAGCCGAAGCTGCAAATGGACATTTTGCGCGACATTGCCGGACGTATTGATATTCCGCTGGTGCTACACGGTGGTTCGGCAAACCCGGACGCGGAGATTGCTGAATCAGTTACGCTCGGCGTCGGCAAAATCAATATCTCCAGCGATATGAAATACGCCTATTTCCAGAAAGTGCGTGAAATTCTCGCTAAAGAGAGCTGGTGGGACCCGAACGTCATCTATCCGGATGCGATTAACGCGGCGCGGGAAGTCATTCGCCACAAAATGAAACTGTTCGGTTCGCTCGGTAAAGCATCACTGTACTAAGCCAGAAGGGCGGGGTGACCCGCCTTTTACGCAACAAGGAACGAGATATGCACTATCTGGGGTTGGATATTGGTGGGACCAAAATCGCCGCCGTTGTCATGGATGCGCATGGCTGGGAGATTCGCCGTTACCGCTGCCCGACGCAAAAGTCGACATATCAACAATTTGTCTCATGCGTTGTGGCGCTTATCGAGCAGATTAGGCGGGACGTTCAACGACCGATGCTGACAGGGATCGCCTTACCCGGCAGTATCTCGCCACTCACTGGCCTGATTAAAAACGCGAATATTCAGGTGATTAACGGTCATGCGTTACAGGCTGATTTGCAGCAATTGCTTGGGCAACCGGTGGTGATAGCCAATGATGGTAACTGTTTCGCGCTATCAGAAGCTTGCGACGGTGCCGGGCAAGATTATGACGTGGTATTTGGTATTACGCTTGGTACGGGCTGCGGCGGTGGCATTGCCATCAAGCAACGACCGTTTATAGGGGCCTGGGGAAATGCTGCCGAATGCGGTCATATCACGTTGCCAGGCTATACGGAGCAGGAAGATGGTCCATCAGTCAGTTGCTATTGCGGCAAACACAACTGCGTGGAGTCGTTTGTTTCCGGCAGCGGTTTTAGTGAACGCTATCAACAGATGACTGGTAACTTGCTCACTCCTGCGGCGATTGTCACCCTGGCACAACGTGGTGATGCTTGTGCCATGCAGCAGGTGGCACGTTTTCGCCAACAGCTTGCCCGCACGCTGGCAACCATCGTTAATGTTGTTGACCCTGGCGTGATTGTGATCGGCGGCGGGCTTTCGAATGTGGAACTGCTTATCACCGATCTGAACGCAGAAGTCGCTCCACTGGTTTTCACCGATCAATTCACCACTCCCATTGTAAAAGCACAGCACGGCGACAGTAGCGGAATGCGTGGCGCTGCCTGGCTTGCTATGCGCAACGGAGAAGCCAATGAAACGTTCACAAATTAATTATGTTATTGATAAAGCACATGCCATTGCGCAGACCTTCCGCGTTTGTTTGCCAGAGTTCGCCTATTTTACGGTGGATGACTGGCTGCAGCGGGAACGGGATAACTGGCAAGAAGTGGTCGACTTACAGCTCGGTTGGGATATCACCGATTTTGGTCGTGGTGATTTCAACCAAACGGGACTAACACTGCTAACGATGCGCAACGGCGCGCTGGGGTCGGCGGCATATCCAAAACCGTATGCTGAGAAAATGTTGCAGATCCAACAAGATCAGCAGACTCCCTGGCATTTTCACACCCACAAAATGGAAGATATCCTCAATCGGGGCGGTGGAGACTTATGCATGCAGTTGGCCTGGGCCAACGAAGCCAATCTCTGTGATGATCAACGAGTCATTACCGTGAGTGTTGATGGTCAGCGGCGTACCATGAAACCTGGTGAAACGCTGGTGCTAAAGCCGGGGCAGGGCATTTGCCTGCCGCCGCGTCTGTATCATCGCTTCTGGGCGGAAAAAGCGTTTGTTCTCGGCTGGGAAATCTCGATGGTAAATGATGACCAACACGATAATTATTTTCTTGAGCCGGGAGGACGTTTTCCGGCGATAGAAGAAGATGAACCGGTGAAATGGTTATTGTGCGGTGAGTATGGAATTTTGCGCTAATAACGGGGAACGCTAGCGCTGATATCCGCTAGCGTCCTTATTTTTACTGCACCGGCTCCGTCGACGTAACTTCACCACTGGAAACTACGCCCGCATTCATGGTTTGAGTCACTTGCTGCTTTGCGGCATTCACGGCATGCAATTGCCCGCTAACCGTAGGTTTCAGCGGGACATTGACCTGAATATCGCCACTGGCGGTAAGCTGAATATTGCCGTCGCCAGTCAACGGTAATTCAGGCCATCCCCAATGTTGCAAAATATTCACCGGCACACCGCGTCCATTCAGGCTGATATGGGTCTGACGTTGTGGCGTTTGTGAAACACTGGCGGTGGCTTCCAGAATGCCTTTTTCAGTAAATGCACTCAGTTCGCTGATATTCACCGTGCTGCTGTTGGCAGTTAGCGCCAGCGACGGACGACGGACATCAACACGATTAAACGTTGCGGCGGCGGCATTCAGATTCGCCGAGCCACTCCAGACGCCCCATTTATGATCGGTAACCAGCGTCAGATTGGCACCGTAACCATCGAGCGCGGTGAGCTGCCACGGGAAGTCAGGGTCGATATCAATGATCAGATTGCGGCTGGCGCTAAATCTCTTCAGTTGCAGGCTGTTTAACCAACCGGGTGTCGTTTCCATCCACAACTGTTGCCAGTTTTTTGGCAAGGTATATTCCAGTCCGGCAATTGCCGCATCATCGAGGATCAGCGTTTTCCCGTCGCGTTGCCAGTTTCCTGACGTTCTGACCATACCCCCTTCCCAGCGGCTGGTGAACTGGCGCAGTGCTACGCCCTGCGGGGAAAATTCTGCGTTTATAATCGGATCAAATAAATGCAGCGAGCCATAAATAAACTCGCTGGCGTTCATCGACAGTTTGCCTTCCTGTGTCTGCCAGTCATCTTTACTGAAGGTCATGTTGCGCAAGCTGAGATCGAGGTCGGTCACCGCCCAGTCCGGACCTTGCAAACGAGCGTCGATGACTTCCAGGCGACCAATCTGCAACGACGGGACAGAGCGTAATGGCGCAAAGAAGTCGGTTAGCGATTTTTCGCTTTGTAGACGGATATCCGCCATGCGCAGGTTTTCCACTTGCCAGCTGCCGTCAGCGTTACGCTGCGCGTTTCCGGTTAATGTCCCGCGGGCGATGTCGGCACCCAGGTTAGTCAGCGTAACGCGATCGTTATCAATACTGCCTTCAATCAGTACATTGGTGGCAGGAACATCATTGAGCGAAAGCGATCCGGCACTAAACTGAATCTGCGCCTTCGTACCCAGCACTTTACCGGCTTCTGGTGACCACGGAACCACGCCGCCATTTACCCGCTGCGCGCTCAGTTTCCATTCGCTATTCGGGCTATTAAACGCCATATCACGCAGTTGCAGACGATCGGCTTTGAACGGTAGCGGCGCGGTCTGGTCGGTGAGATTCAGCGTCCCGTTTTCCAGCAGGATGGTATCGACATGGCGTGGTTCGGTCAGTTGCCGACTGCTTAGCGCAATGTCGACACTTTTTGCCACCAGGGTCGCGGGCTGGCCATCACGGCCAAACGTGACGTTCTCCAGCACGATATGAGATGGCGCGGAAAAACGGTGATCCATCGCCCCGAAGGCCAGATGATAGTCGCTATTCTCGGAAACCCATGCGCTGATATGTTCTGCTCCCCAGCGAGTTTGCAGAAGAAAATAGAGGCCAGCGATCACCACTAACAGAGCGATGAGAATGTAGAGAAGCAGCTTCCCAATAAATTTCATGGTCTTCCATCCCGTGAAATGCACATAAGGGAGTTATGCACGATTTACGCGCAATCCTCAAGGCGGGAATGGTGAAAGAGGTGAGACTGCGGCGGTAATTATCTTACCGCCGCCAGTGAATTACTGTTTTTCTGGTGGGAAAATCAGATTCAGCACGATGGCAGTAATACCGCCCGCGGCAATCCCGGAGGAGAGTAGGTTTTTCAGCCATTCAGGGGCAAACTGCAAAATCAGCGGCTGCTGAGACACGCCCAGACCGACCGCCAGCGACAGCGCGATAATCAGAATCGCCCGGCGGTTCAGCGGCTCACGAGAAACGATACGCACACCGGAGGCGGCGATGGTGCCAAACATTACAAGCGTTGCGCCGCCCAGAACCGGTTCTGGAATGTGTTGTACAAAACCGCTCACTGCCGGGAACAGACCCAGCACGATCAACATCAGCGCGACGACAAAACCGACATAGCGGCTGGCAACACCGGTTAACTGGATCACCCCGTTGTTCTGCCCGAAGCAGGAGTTCGGGAAGGTATTAAATACCGCCGAGACAAACGAGTTCAGGCCGTTTGCCAGTACGCCGCCTTTCAGGCGTTTCATGTACAGCGGACCGGAAACCGGCTGTTCGGAAACGTCAGAGGTCGCCGTGATATCGCCAATGGTTTCCAGCGAAGTGATCATAAAGACCAGCATCAGCGGCAGCAGCAGACTCCATTCAATGCCAAGACCGTAATAGAGCGGCGTTGGCACCATAATCAGTTCTTGTGTCATCGGTTCGTTGCTTTCTGGCAACATGCCCATAAACCACGCCAGCGCATATCCGGCCGCCATCGCAATCACCAGTGAGGCCACGCGTAAGTAAGGGTTACGTTGACGGTTAAGCAGGATAATTAAGGCTAAGACCACGCCTGCCAGCAGCAGATTTTTCGGTGCGCCGAAGGTGTTATCGCTCATGGCTGCGTAACCGCCGCCAATGGAGGTCAGCCCAACCTGAATTAGCGACAGGCCGATAATCATCACCACAACGCCAGAAACCAGCGGCGTAATAATGCGGCGCGCCAGATGCAGAACGCGGGAGATCACCATCTCGGTACAACTTGCCAGCATCAACGTGCCGAACAAAGCTGCCATCATGGTAGGAACATCAGCACCACCGGTCTTCAGCGCTGTGCCGCCCATAATCAGCGGAGCAACAAAGTTGAAGCTGGTGCCCTGAATAGACAACAACCCGGAGCCAACCGGACCCCAGGCCTTAATTTGAATAATCGATGCCACACCGGAGGCAAACAGCGACATACTAATAATGTGTTGCGTGTCTTGTGCCGGTAAACCCAGCGCCTGGCAGATTAATAGCGCTGGCGTGATCACCGCAACGAACATCGCCAGCAAATGCTGACAGGCGGCAAACAGGGTTTGAGGAAGCGGCGGACGATCTTCAAGACGGTAAATCAGTTCGCTGTTTTGAGTCTGCGCAACCGGTTGCGCATTTTCTGACTCGAGGGTGGAAACAGACATCGAAAACAATCCCGTGGTAGCAAAGCGGGCATTTTAGCTGACCGAAAGAGAAAAGCAAACGTTTGCCACATCCTCATCTAAATATTTAAATGAGATAAATGTACTTTTTTATATAACTTTTAGTTGTTTTCTGCTTAAAATCCATGCCATTTTTCTAGTTTCAGCTAAGAATTCGAACCAGGAAAGCATGACTCGATACTCGTCATATTTCGCCTTACTGCAAATGCGCGATGAAGTATGACGAGTATGAAAGAGTGATGCGGACACAAAGGAGTAACTATGTTTCATCTCGATACTTTAGCAACGCTTGTTGCCGCAACGCTGACGTTGCTGCTCGGGCGCAAGTTGGTCCATTCCGTCTCCTTTTTGAAAAAATACACCATACCGGAACCTGTTGCGGGTGGTTTATTAGTGGCGCTGGCGCTGCTGATACTGAAAAAAAGCATGGGCTGGGAAGTCAACTTTGATATGTCCCTGCGCGATCCGTTGATGCTGGCTTTCTTCGCCACCATTGGCCTGAACGCCAACCTTGCCAGTCTGCGAGCTGGTGGGCGTGTGGTGGGGGTTTTCCTGATTGTGGTTGTTGGCCTGTTGGTGATGCAAAATGCCATTGGCATTGGTATGGCTAGCCTGTTAGGGCTTGATCCGCTGATGGGGCTGCTGGCCGGTTCTATTACGCTTTCCGGCGGTCACGGTACGGGTGCTGCATGGAGTAAATTGTTCATTGAACGTTATGGCTTCACCAACGCGACAGAAGTGGCGATGGCCTGTGCAACGTTCGGTTTGGTGCTGGGCGGCTTGATTGGCGGTCCGGTGGCGCGCTATCTGGTGAAACACTCCACCACACCGAACGGTATTCCGGATGACCAGGAAGTTCCGACGGCGTTCGAAAAGCCGGATGTGGGCCGCATGATCACCTCGCTGGTGCTGATTGAAACTATCGCGCTGATTGCTATCTGCCTGACGGTGGGGAAAATTGTTGCGCAACTTTTGGCTGGTACTGCTTTTGAACTACCGACCTTCGTCTGTGTACTATTTGTTGGCGTGATTCTGAGCAACGGTCTGTCAATGATGGGCTTTTACCGCGTCTTTGAGCGAGCGGTATCCGTGCTGGGTAACGTAAGCCTGTCGTTGTTCCTGGCGATGGCGCTGATGGGGCTGAAACTGTGGGAGCTGGCTTCGCTGGCGTTGCCGATGCTGGCGATTCTGGTGGTACAGACCATCTTCATGGCGTTGTATGCCATCTTCGTTACCTGGCGCATGATGGGCAAAAACTACGATGCGGCAGTGCTGGCTGCGGGTCACTGTGGTTTTGGCCTCGGTGCAACGCCAACAGCAATCGCCAACATGCAGGCGATCACTGAACGCTTTGGCCCGTCGCACATGGCGTTCCTGGTCGTGCCGATGGTCGGTGCGTTCTTTATCGATATCGTCAATGCGCTGGTGATTAAGCTGTATTTGATGTTGCCGATTTTTACGGGTTAACCGATGAAGCGGCGGTCTTCTCACCGCCGCCTTTTACGCATTCGAGTAGCGTTCTGTTTCTGGCATCCAGCGTTCTATCAGGGCTTTTGCTTGTTGTGGGTAACGTTCGTGAATATGTCGCGCCAGGCGCTGAACTTCCGGGATCATCGCCTGATCGCGCAGTAAATCCGCCACTTTAAATTCAGCATTACCCGTCTGACGTGTACCTAACAATTCGCCAGGGCCGCGAATTTCCAGATCTTTCTGTGCAATCACAAAACCATCGTTGCTGTCGCGTAGTACCTGCAGGCGGATTTGCGCGGTTTTGGAGAGCGGCGTTTTGTAGAGCAGCACGCAGTGAGAAGCCACCGCGCCACGACCTACACGCCCGCGAAGCTGGTGTAACTGCGCCAGACCCAGACGCTCCGGGTTTTCGATAATCATCAGACTGGCATTGGGTACATCAACACCGACTTCAATGACAGTAGTGGCAACCAGCAGGTGTAGTTCACCTTGTTTAAACGACGCCATCACCGCCTGTTTCTCGGCGGGTTTCATCCGTCCGTGTACCAGGCCAACATTCAACTCTGGTAGCGCCAGTTTCAACTCTTCCCAGGTCGCTTCCGCCGCCTGCGCTTCCAGTAATTCCGACTCTTCAATCAACGTACAAACCCAGTACGCCTGACGCCCTTCAGTCATACAGGCGTGGCGCACGCGGTCAATGATATCGGTACGGCGGGTATCAGGAATAGCGACCGTAGTCACTGGCGTGCGGCCTGGTGGCAGCTCATCTATCACCGAGGTATCGAGATCGGCATACGCAGTCATCGCCAGCGTGCGGGGGATGGGCGTGGCGGTCATGATCAACTGATGCGGATGGAAGCCCTGCTGCTGGCCTTTCTCCCATAACGCCAGACGCTGATGTACGCCAAAACGATGCTGTTCGTCGATAATCACCAGCGCCAGGCCGTTAAACTGCACCTGTTCCTGGAAAATGGCGTGCGTACCAACAATCATCTGCACCTGACCGCTGGCGATGGCTTCTTGCTGAGCCAGTCGTGCTTTACCTTTCTGTTTTCCGGCGAGCCAGCCTACTTCGATACCGAGCGGTGCAAACCAGTTACGAAAGTTATTGGCGTGCTGCTCGGCGAGTAATTCGGTTGGTGCCATCAGGGCCACCTGTTTGCCGTGGGCAACCGCACGCAACGCGGCGAGGGCGGCGACCAGCGTTTTACCGGAACCTACATCGCCCTGCACCAGACGCATCATGGGCACATCCAGCGCCATATCGCGCTCGATCTCCGCCACTACGCGTGCCTGTGCGCCCGTTGGCTTGAACGGTAAGGCGGCGAGGAGTTTATTTTTCAGCGCGTCATTGGCGCTCAGCGGCTGAGCATGAAAACGTTGTGCACCGGCACGTAACGCCAACATGCTGAGGTTGTGCGCCAGTAGTTCTTCCAGAATCAGACGGCGTTGTGCCGGATGCTGCCCGGTTTCGAGATCGCTAAGCTGTAGCGTCGGCGGCGGGCGGTGCAAAGTGCGCAACGCTTCCGGTAGCGTCATCATTCCTTGTGACAGTTCCGGCGGCAGGAGTTCTTCAATGGCGCATGTGTCGAGCAGATCCAGCGCCTGGTCGGTTAATTTACGCAGCGTAGCCTGCTTTACGCCTTCCGTAGTTGGGTAAACCGGCGTGAGCGTTTCCTGTAACTCTGGCGTGCTGAGATCGCCCTGTACGCGGTATTCCGGGTGGATCATCTCCGCACCATATTTGCCGCGCTTTGCTTCGCCATAGGCCAGCACGCGGCGGCCTGTCGCCAGGCTATTTTTCATTGCCGCATTGAAGTTGAAAAAGCGCATAGTGAGAATGCCGGAACCGTCGCTGATCTGGCAGGTCATCATCCGCCGACCGCCGAAGGAGATATTGCAGTTCAGCACTTCGCCTTCCACCGTGGCATAAACACCCGGCAGTAGTTCACCGATGGGGTAGAGATGTGTGCGATCTTCGTAGCGCAGAGGAAGGTGTAAGAGCAAATCCTGTACGGTATGCAGGTTGATTTTCGCCAGCTTGTTACTAAGCGCTGCGCCAACGCCCGTTAGGGAACTGAGCGGGACAGCATCTAACAGGCGACCTTTCATCGCGCTTACCCTGCGGCCTGCATGGTGGACCACCAGTCAGCATCGGCTTCAATCTCGCCTTGCTGATTAACGTGGGGGTAGGGCAGACCTTTGCGTTTTGCGACTTTCGCCAGCACCGGATAGCCGCCTTCAAACAGCAGGCGTTGTTGCTCGGCTTCCGGCAACATGCTGTTTTCACGCAGGTACATGCCCGCATTTTGCCGCTGGCGCTGGGCTTCGTAAAGAATGAGGGCTGAGGCAACGGAAACATTCAGCGACTGCACCATGCCGATCATCGGAATGATGATATCCTGATCCGCCAGGGCCAACGCTTCCTGCGTGATGCCCGTTTTCTCCTGTCCCATCAAAATACAGGTCGGGCGAGTGTAATCAATTTCGCGGAAATCAACAGCGTTATCAGAAAGATGGGTTGCCAGAATCTGCATGCCCTGGCCTTTCAGATGAGCGACGGCATCGCCAATGGTGCGGTGCGTTTTCACTTGTACCCAGCTGTTACTACCCGCAGCTGCCGAAGCCATGGTGCGCATCCGGCTGCCAGGCCAGACAGCATGAACTTCATGTACGCCAACGGCATCTGCGGTACGAATAATCGCAGAAACGTTATGAGGTTTGTGGACCTGCTCCATGCAGACGGTCAGATCAGGCTGCCGCCTGGCGAGCATTTCGCAGATGCGTGCATAACGTGTTGGGTTCATAAAACATTAATTTCGGTTTCGGGTGACTTTAATCACGTCTGGCATCACGCGGATTTTGCGCATGATATTCGCCAGATGCACACGGTCACGGGCGGTCAGACGAATAAAGGCGCTATAGACGCGACCATCTTTCTCTTCCGTATTCAAACTTTGAATATTCGAGGTCGTGGTGTTAATTGCCGCCGTCAGGTTTGCCAGCGCGCCCTGATGATTGAACATCTCCACCTTGATTTCGGTGATGAATTCCTGCGCCGTCTCTTTATCCCATTCAACAGCCATAAACTTCTCTGGCTCTTTCTGGTAGCCACGGATGTTACGGCAGGATTCATGGTGGATCACCAGACCTTTACCGGGGCTGACGTGGGCGATAATCGGGTCGCCAGGAATTGGGCGGCAGCATTTCGCAAAGGTGATCAGCACGCCATCGGCACCTTTAATGGGCAGATGTCCGTGACTTTGGGTTGCCGGTGGAATGGAGGCGTCCCCATGTTGCAGATTTTTCGCGACCACCACGCTCATTGCGTTACCAAGGCCGATTTCTGCCAGCAGATCGTCAAGCGTTGCCAGCTTCATGCGGTCCAGCTCGCGCTGAATATTTTCCTGCGGGATTTCATTGAGCTTACGGCTACCACCCAACGCATGGTTGAGCAGACGACGGCCCAGGCTTACAGAATCATCACGCTTGAGGTTTTTCAGCAACTGACGAATTTTGGCGCGCGCTTTCGAGCTGACGACAAAGTTCAGCCACGCGGCATTCGGGCGAGCACCCGGTGCGGTAATGATTTCAACGGTTTGACCGCTAGTAAGCGGCTGCGACAGCGGGTAAGGCTGGCGGTCGACGCGTGCGCCCACGCAGGCATGGCCGATATCGGTATGCACCGCATAAGCGAAGTCGACGGGCGTTGCACCGGCAGGCAGTTCGACAATGCGCCCTTCCGGTGTGAAAACGTAAATCTCATCCGGGAAGAGATCGGATTTAACGCTCTCGATAAATTCAAACGAGCTACCGGCACTCTGTTGCAGCTCCAGCAGGCTTTGCATCCAGCGCTGGGCGCGTATTTGCGCGGTAGTGCTGGTTTCGCCGTGCTCTTTATAAGCCCAGTGCGCGGCAACACCCATCTCCGCCATCTGATCCATATCTTCGGTACGGATCTGGACCTCAACCGGCACGCCGTGCGGGCCAATCATCGAGGTGTGCAAAGACTGATAGCCGTTCGCTTTTGGAATGGCGATATAGTCTTTCACGCGGCCCGGACGCGGCTTGTACAGGCTGTGCATCTGGCCCAGCACGCGATAACAGGTGTCAGAATCATTGACGATCACGCGGAAAGCGTAGATGTCCATGATTGAGTGAAAACGCTGCTCTTTGAGCACCATTTTGCAGTAAATCGAATAAAGATGCTTTTCGCGACCACTGACGCGGCACGGTATTCCCGCTTCCTGCAAACGCCCTTCGATTTCAGAAAGAATCTTCTGGATCATCTCTTTACGGTTGCCGCGCGCGGCTTTCACCACTTCTTTGATTACGCGATAACGGTTGGGATACAGCGCCTCAAAACCCAGCTCCTCGAGTTCGGTTTTAATGTGGTGGATACCTAAACGGTGCGCCAGCGGGCTGTATATTTCGAGAGTTTCACGGGCGATGCGGCGACGTTTGTCCGGGCGAAGTGAGCCCAGCGTGCGCATGTTGTGGGTACGGTCGGCAAGTTTGATGAGAATGACGCGGATATCCTGCACCATCGCCATAATCATCTTGCGAAAGTTTTCGGCCTGCGCCTCTTTCTTATCGCGGAACTTGAGTTTATCAAGTTTCGACACCCCCTCTACCAGCTCGGCGACGCTTTTACCAAAAAGCTGTTCCATGTCCTGGTAGGTGGCGGGTGTATCTTCAATCACATCATGCAGCAGCGCCGCCATCAGCGTTTCATAGTCGAGTTTCATCTCGGCCAGAATGCAGGCAACCGCCACCGGGTGCGTGATATAGGGTTCACCGCTTGAACGTGTTTGCCCCTCGTGAGCATCACGTGCAACGAGATACGCCTGCCGCAGACGCTTGATTTGGTCTTCCGGCAGGTAGTTTTGAATCAGCTGATTCAGGCTTTCAAACAGATACAAGGGCGACCCGCTTTGTGATTAACGACGACCTTCAGCAATAGCGGTAACGGCTTGTAATTCAGCGGCTTCCTGCTCTTGCTGTTCCTGGCGTTCGCGAACGTCGAGGATCTGGTTGTTGATCAGACCTTCTTCGATTTCGCGCAGCGCGATTACAGTGGTTTTATCGTTTTCTTCCGGTACCAGCGGATCCTTTCCGCCTACCTGCATCTGACGAGCGCGACGCGCGGCGACCAGTACCAGGTCAAAACGGTTACCAATTTTCTCTACAGCGTCCTGAACAGTTACGCGTGCCATACTTAAAAAGCTCCACAGGTGAAGAAATGACTGGGCATGATACTGAAATCAGGTTCAGTCTGCCAACAATT
>OBJO01000111.1_pt1 | contig 40529 bp, 34 predicted proteins | sample 1481741 | NCBI WGS metagenome assembly OBJO01 (sample SAMN06140803, study PRJEB22556) | human gut metagenome | host: Homo sapiens | place: China: Beijing | collected 2014 | reverse complement strand
CGTGTCCAATCGTGCCAACGTTCACGTGCGGTTTCGTACGCTCAAACTTACCCTTGGCCATCGGTGTCTCCCCGAAATTGCTTCAATGACTGTCTGTTCCGCCGGTCACAACCGGCCCTTGTTACACCGGCCGCATGACCGAGGTTTCAAGTGGAGCCCATAACCGGATTTGAACCGGTGACCTCTTCCTTACCAAGGAAGTGCTCTACCGACTGAGCTATATGGGCGAATACCGCGATCAGCTTCTAAACTGGAGCGGGTGATGGGAATCGAACCCACACCATCAGCTTGGAAGGCTGAGGTTCTACCATTGAACTACACCCGCCGCGCGTCCCGGCTTGACCCGGGCCTGCCGTCCCGTATCCGGCGGGACCACCCATAAACGACAAAGAACGCTGCAAGCAGCCTTCCCCGGTTGCTCACCGGTTGTCGCGTCACTCATCTCGCAACGCGACTTTCCATTCTCTGGTGGAGGCGGCAGGATGGCCTTCGTCGGTTCAGAACCGCAGTTCTGTCGAGCCATGACGTAGCGCTCAATCCTGCCCGGCGCGTCTCACCGGTTGTTGCGACATCTGTCCGCTCGACATCACAACCGCTCAATCTGGTGGAGGGGGGTAGGATTATTCGGCCTGCGACCTCACCCTTCGGGCCCGCTTCGCGGTTCAGGATCGCTTCGCAATCCTGTCGAACCCTGCCTTTCATGACGTAGGTTCAAACCCTACCCTGATCACACATCCCGGACCTTCAAATTCATTGCGCGAGTCCGGCCACGCGAATTCTGGTGGAGGGGGTAGGATTCGAACCTACGTAGGCATAGCCAGCAGATTTACAGTCTGCCCTCGTTGACCGCTTGAGTACCCCTCCGCGGACGTAAGCCGCGAATTTTCACGGATTTTCCGTCTGCCTGTCAAGGCAGAATAACCCTTGGAGTCCGGAATTTGCGGGTCGCGTAGTGTAGAGAGATTTACTGTCGGAGACAACGACAGAACAACGGCCACGGCTGGCAGACGTGCGAAATGGTCGCAATCCCGTGGATAAAACGAAGTTGGAGCTGGTGACAGGAGTCGAACCTGCGACCTACTGATTACAAATCAGCCGCTCTACCAGCTGAGCTACACCAGCTTAATCTGAAACGGGCGGGGGATTTTAGGGCTCGGCGCCGCCAACCGCAATGTCGGCGCAGGGAATACTGCGCTTTTCCGGCAATGTTTCGCCGGCGCCCAACACGCCGACCGAATTCGGCTTCAGCGGTTCGTCCGGCCGTTCGACAAAATCAACCCAGTAAACACTGGCGTCGCGGAACCGTTCGGCGACCCGTGGCACGTAACCGAGACGGCCGATTTCCGCCGCACGCTGATCCGCCCGTTCGGGCGTGCTGAAAAGCCCGAGCGAAATCGCGTTGCGTTGTTCGGACCCCGTAACAATGAACAGATCCCGCACATTCTTGTCGCGCAATTCGTCCTCGACCTGCTTCGCGTCACTGCGCGACGGGAACGGCGGCAGATAGACCCAGAACCCCGAACGAATCTGGCCGCCGGTTTCGCGCAGGACAGCATCGAGCCCGAGACCGTTGAGTCGCTCGAGCGCGAGCGTTGCGGTATCGCGCTGATCGAAAGGGCCGAGGCTCGCGCAGGTCGCAGGAGAAACGTCTGTGCTTGCCTTATCGTCGCTGACAGGCGCATCGGCCGTCATTTCCGCTGGTGTTTCCGCGATGATTGGGCTCCTGACCGGCGGCTGCGCTGCATCCGTCTGTTCGCCGACAAGCACGAGTCCTTTGGCGAGCGTCGAATCCGCACGACCTGCCGGAATATCTTCGCGATCCGAACCGTGCCAATGCTGCCAGGCGAAGAACCCCAGATTCGCCAGCACCAGCACCATCAGGAGAAATCTCATTCCATCTCCTCGACCATCAACCGCATGCCGTCCATCACCATTCGCGGACGCCATTCGAAGTCGGCACTCAACAAAGGGCGCAATCGTTCCGCGTCACCACCCGTCAGCAGTACTCGCGTTTGTGCGCCAAGATGCGTGCGCAGTTCCGCGGCGACGTGCTGCATGAACGCCACCGCAGCGTAAAAACTGCCGCCGCTTACCGCGGACCGCGTGTCACGCGCCAACAGTCCGACGTCGCCCTTGCCCTCGTCCGCGCCCTCGTCGGGAATTCCTGCGGTACTGCCGTACAGGGCGCGGCGCATGAGATTGATGCCAGGCACGATCAAGCCGCCAAGATGCTCTCCGTCTCCGGTTACGGCATCGACGGTAATCGCCGTTCCCGCATCGAAGACAATTACCGGACTTCGCGCTTCGTGATAGGCCGCGATCGCGGCCAGCCAGCGGTCGACGCCGAGACGACGGGGATCGGCATACGCACATCGCACGCCGGCTGTTTGCGGAACGCTGTGCAAGCGCACCGGCGTAATCCCGAAAGCCTGTTTGCATCCGGCGATTATTTCGCTCACACGATCTTCGCCGCTCACGCTCGCGATCCAGATGCCGGTCGGCCGGGGAACCGCGGCGAACCAGTCATCCAGCGACAGGACGCCGATACCGAACCCACCTTCGGCAGCCCAGCGCACGCCATCCCACGCCGCCCATTTCAGGCGACTGTTGCCGATATCAATAAAGAGTTTCATCCGGTTTCGCGCGCCCTTTCACTTGCTGCGGCGCGCAGGCTTGCATCGCCCGCCACCACGCGACGGATACCTTCTGCGGTTTCCAGTTCCAGTGCGCCATCCGCGGCGACGCCGCGCGCCCGCCCGTGCAATCGTTGGCGGCCATCAGTGACTTCAACGTCCCGACCTGCCAGCAGATCCGCGGCCCGCCATTCGTCGAGAAACCCTGCGAACCCCTCGCGTTCAAAAACCTGGAACGCTGCGATCCAATGATTCAACAACGCGGCGGCAAGCACATTTCTTGATGGCGCAACACCGCCGGCGAGGCGTGCAAGATCGATCCATTGTTGCTCGACATCGACCGCGGCTTCGGCGGGCATCGCCACATTGATGCCGATACCGGCCACCACGCGACAAGGCCCCGGCGGTTCGCCGCGCATTTCCAGCAGGATGCCGCCGAGCTTCGCGCCTTCGGCGTAAAGATCATTCGGCCACTTGAGTTGTATGGCGTCGAAACCGACGCCCGCCAACGCGCGCCGCGCGGCGACGCCGGCGGCGAGACCCAATGCGGAAAAATCCGGCGGCAGGCTCGCAAACGGCCAGTTCAGCGACAAATAGAGATTGGCGCCGAAGGGAGAAATCCAACGCCGCCCGCGGCGGCCACGGCCGGCGTGCTGATGCTCCGCGAGACAGGCCAGCACCGCGCCGGAACTCGCCGGGTTTCTTTCCAACAAATACGAGTTGGTCGAATCGACGCTGTCGAGCACCGCGAGTTCGGCAAGCTGTTGCCGCGTTTTTGGCCACAAGGACGAATGGATCGCGTCTCTGTCGAGCAATTCCAATGTCTGCGCGAGCCGATAGCCACGGCCCGGAACTCTATATATGTCGAGACCCAAGGTATTCAGCGCCGCAATCTGCTTCCAGACCGCGCCGCGCGAAACCCCCAGTGCCGCGCCAAGCGCTTCGCCGGAATGGAAATGACCGTCAGCAAGCAGGCCGAGCAGGCGCTGGCGGGTGTGCTGCACGCGAATCAGTCTCCCAGCAGGCGCCGGAACAACATCGCTTTCTCGAAGCGATGCTCGTTGCCATCCCGCAACCGCACGACATTACTGCGGTGCGTGAAAACGATGAACAGGGCCATGACGAGTCCGAATACGAACAGCGGACTCAACCCTGTCACCAGCAGGCTGTAAACGGCGACCGCGCCGGCGGCAACCATGGTCGCAAGACTTACGTAGCCGGTGAATACCAGCACAATCGCCCAGACCAGCAGCGCCATCACCAGCACCGGCCACGCAAGAACGCCGAGAACGCCGAGATACGTCGCCATGCCCTTGCCGCCGCGAAAGCGATACCAGACCGGCCACACATGGCCGACGACGGCTGCAGCACCGCAGGTCACCGCAGCCCAGCCGGGATGAAACATGGCTTCAGGCACCCATGGCAGCGCCAGCGGCGCTATGACCAGCACCGCGAGAATTCCCTTGCCCACGTCGATCAGCATGACCGGCAGAGCGAATTTCCATCCATGGGTGCGAAGCGCGTTCGTGCCGCCGGCGTTACCGCTGCCCTCGGAACGAATATCCACACCGCCCGCGATCCGGCCGACCACCAGGCTGCCGATAACCGACCCCAGCAGGTACGCGACGATCGCCTTGATGACCAGTTCCAGCATGCTTTTCCCTCGCTGCTTTGCCCCGGAAATACCCGGAATTGGCAAGAATTACTGATGATGTCTGATGGTGCGCGATTGTAGCACCGTGCCGCGCGGAGCCTGGCGCGAGCGTATACACCTTTGCACTGAGTCCCAAAAATTGTTAAGGTTTCAAAACATTTGGACACAAAATATTTGTTTGCGAAATTTCATGACTCAACATCTCGCGCACGTTACAACCGCCGTCGATGACAGCAATTACGATGACCGGATTCTCGGTTCCTTGCGTCGCATCATCCGCGCGGTCGATCTTTACAGCCGTTACCTCGCATTGCGATACAGCCTGACCGGCCCGCAGCTCGTCTGCGTGCGTCACCTGTTGCGCAACGGCCCCACCGCGCCCGGCACACTGGCCCGCCGCATTTCACTCTCGCCGGCCACCATCACCGGCATTGTCGATCGACTGGAGAAGCGCGGGCTGGTGACGCGCGAGCGCAGCACCGACGACAAGCGCAAGGTCGTCATCGCGCTCACGTCGCAAGGTCGGGAACTGGTCGGCCAGATGCCCCCGCCGCTTCACGAGACGGTCTCGCGCCGGCTGGGCGAACTGCCCGTCGAAGAACAGGAAGAAATCGACCGCGTGCTCATGAAAATCGTGACCATGATGGAAGCGCAGGAATTCGCAACCTCCCCGCTTTATTCAAATGATGCGCCGCTGCCGGCGACGACACTGTCGCCTTTTCTGAACAGTGGTGAACCGCTGGAACAGTCCCCATCTGAAACGGAAGCGGACCGAGCGGAATGAGCCCCCGGATCGACAGCGCAGCATCCCCCCGCTGCACAGTCGTGCAGTCCGAAGTCGATCCTTCCCGGCAGCCACCCGGCTATTGAATAACAGGCATTGTTCGCCGCTTCGCACGTTCATGACGGGCACGGCGCGCATTTCATTTTTTAATCGAACGAACAGAACGTAAAACAGGAGTCAGCACGGATGAACATCATCGTTCAGAAATACGGAGGCAGTTCGGTCGCGTCCGAAGAGCGTCTGCGACTGGTTGCACGCAAGGTCGTCGCCGCGCGCAAGACGGGCCACGACGTTGTCGTGGTCGTCTCCGCGATGGGCAACACGACCAGCGAACTGCTCGACCTCGCGACCAACCTCGCGCCGCAACCGGCGCGCCGCGAACTCGACATGCTGCTCTCGGCGGGCGAACGCATTTCGATGTCGCTGCTTTCCATGGCCATCCAGCAGATGGGTGTGGGCGCGATCTCGCTGACCGGCCCGCAGGCCGGCATTAAGACGACAGATACGCATTTCAATGCGCGCATCACGGACGTGCGTCCCGACCGCGTGCGGCGCGAACTCGACGCCGGCAAGGTTGTGGTTGTCGCCGGTTATCAGGGCGTGAATGCGAAGGGTGAAGTCACGACGCTCGGGCGCGGTGGTTCGGATACGACAGCCGTCGCCATTGCCGCGGCGCTTGACGCGAGCCGCTGCGAAATCTGTTCCGACGTCGACGGCATCTACAGCGCCGATCCGCGCGTCGTGAAAACCGCGCAGCGTCTTGATGAGATGAATCATGAAGAAATGCTCGAGATGGCGCGTCACGGCGCATCCGTGCTGAACCCGCGCTCGGTGGAATACGCCTGGAAGCGCAACCTCGACATGCGCGCGAAAAGCACGTTCGAGGAAGGTGACGGCACGTTGATCACGCGCGACGCGAACAAGCAGGGCGATGCGGCGGTCACCGGCATCGCCGGCCACAAGGAACTGATCCGCATCAACACGACAGACGATGAGGAATCCTGCGAGACCGTCGCGGACATTCTCGGCGACGCGGATCCCTTTCTGTCCGTCGAATGCGGCAACGGTCGCCGCGACATGTATGTGCCCGCGGAAGACATCGCCGACATCAAGGCGCTCGGTCGTCAGCTTGACCGTGACATCGAAGGCGCCGTGCACGTCGAGACCGGGCTCGCATCCGCTTCCGCCGTCGGACTCAATGTCGGTCATTGCAGCGATGTGCGCAGCGAAACGGAAGACGTGCTGAAGAATGCGGGCGTGGAATTGCGCAATCTGTTCTGCGCGCATCACTCGCTCGCCGCCATCGTGAAACGGACGGACCGCATCGCTGCGATGGAAGCGCTGCACCGGCACTTCGTCGCATCCGACAGCAAACCAAAGCAGGCCGTTGCATGACCGGTCACATCGAAAAACCCGAACTCTTCTTCCGTTCCGCCGTCACGCACGACGGTTCTCGGATGTGGATGTTCGTCAAGGAACACGGCGTGCTCGAACTGAACAGCGCCTATTGCTACATGCTCATGGCGACGCACTTCGGAAAGCACTGCATGATTGCGGAAACCGCGGCGCAGGCGGATACCAACGTCGAGAAATCCATGGCCGGTTTCGTGCTGTCTTACCGACCGCCGGAAAAATCCGAAGAGCTTTTTGTCTGGCAGATCGGCGTGCATCCGCAAATGCGCGGTCACGGAATCGCGAAGCGCATGCTGCACCAGCTGCTCACGCTGCCGGCGAACCGCGGCGTGCAGTACATCACCGCGAGCGTGGCAACGGACAACGAACCGTCGCGCGCGCTTTTTCGCGGCTTCGCGCGCGACACGAACGTCGACTGCAAGGAAAGCGCGTTCTTCACGCGCGACATGTTTCCTTCCGCCCTCGGCGGTCACGAGGCGGAAGATCTGTTTCGCATCGGACCGATGGACTCGGCCGGCGCGACCGAACACGTCTGAAATCGAAACCATTCTTACGGTGAATGCAATGAACACTATCGAAAAATATGAATCGGAAGTGCGCGGTTACTGCCGCGGCTTTCCCTGTGAATTCACGAGCGCGAAAGGCGCGTGGCTGACGACGGATGACGGGAAGAAGTATCTCGACTTTTTCGCCGGCGCGGGCGCGCTTAACTATGGTCACAACGACGACAGCATGAAGCAGGCGTTGCTTGAATATATTTCCGGCGACGGCATCACGCACAGCCTGGACATGTTCTCGACAGCGAAGCGCGAATTTCTGGAACGTTTCTATGAGGTGATTCTGAAGCCACGCGGCATGCAGGATTACAAGGCGCAGTTTCCGGGGCCGACCGGCACGAACGCGGTTGAAGCCGCGCTCAAGCTTGCACGCAAGGTGACGGGACGCGAACGCGTGCTGTCATTCACGAACGGCTTTCACGGCATGACACTCGGCGCGCTCGCCGTTACCGGTAATGCATTCAAGCGCCAGGGCGCGGGCGTGCCGCTCAACAACGCAACGCCGATGCCATTCGACGGTTATCTCGGCAACGACATCGACACGATCGCGTACATCGACGCGATGCTGACCGACTCCGGTTCCGGCGTCGACAAACCGGCGGCGGCCATCATCGAAACCGTCCAGGGTGAAGGCGGCGTGAATGTCGCCGACATCGACTGGCTGAAGCGTCTTGCAACCGTTCTCAAGAAACACGACGTGCTGCTGATCGTGGATGACATTCAGATCGGCTGCGGTCGCTCCGGTCACTTCTTCAGTTTCGAGGAAGCCGGTATCAAGCCCGACATCGTCACGCTGTCGAAGTCGCTGTCCGGTTACGGACTCCCGTTCGCGATGCTCGTCTTCAAGCCGGAACTCGACGTGTGGGCGCCCGGCGAACATAACGGCACTTTCCGCGGTTTCAATCCCGCTTTCGTCACGGCAAAGAAGGCGCTGGATTTCTGGACGACGGATGACTTCGCAAAATCCGTGCGCGAAAAAAGCGCGCGCGCCATTGCGTCGCTGGAAGAAATCGCGAAGCTTGCCAACGGCATCAACAAGAATCTCGGCGCCAGTGTGCGCGGCCGTGGAATGATGCTCGGCATCGCATTCGAAGCGGAAGGCGTGGCGAACGAGATGGCCGCCGATTGCTTCGAGAACGGACTCATCATTGAAACCGCGGGCGTGAACGATGAAGTCCTCAAGCTGCTGCCCAGCCTCAACATCGGCGACGCCGATCTTGAGAAAGGTCTTGCGATCGTGCGCGACGCCGTGAAGAAGATCGCGACGAAGCACGTCAAGGATCGCGCGGCAGCGTGAGACGCGACGCTTGCAATCTCGTTTTAAATATCGATTGGAGACACGAATAAAATGATCGTACGCAAACTCAAAGATCTCGTTGGAACCGACAAGGAAGTGGGCGGCAAGGAACTCGGCTGGACGAGCCGGCGGTTGCTGCTTAAAGACGACGGCATGGGTTACTCAGTGCATGACACCGTGATCCACGAAGGCGCGGAGCTCGAGATGCATTATGCGAACCATCTCGAAGCGGTTTACCTCACCGAAGGCAAAGGTGAAATCGAGGATGTCGATACCGGCGAAGTGCATCCGCTTGAAAAAGACACGATCTACGCGCTGAACAATAATGACAAGCATGTGTTGCGCGCCAACAAGGGCACGCATATGCGCATGGTCTGCGTGTTCAATCCGCCCGTGACCGGCGCGGAAGTGCATGACGAAACCGGCGCGTATCCTGCAATGGATGACGACGCCGCCTGAAGGACTTTGCGGCGCGTGACTTGAAAAACCACGCCGCAGTATTCATCTCATCTCTCACTCGCAAAGGAGAACACGCAGGAGGTTCACTCATGTCCATGGTTGTCGAGAAGCGCGGGCAGATCGTCGACCGCTATCCTTCACGCTTTGAAACCGAGCCGCGTCTCATGGATCGCAAGGATCCTGTCGTGTGGGGTTCGGCGGCTCACGGTCCGCTCTCCGCGGGTCATCTTGAAAAATACGATCGCGACGGTTTTCTCACCTTCGATAATTTTTTCTTGGAGAAGGAGTTGCGCGCCTATCAGGACGAGCTGAGGCGGCTCAGCAACGATCGCAACGTGAAGGCGATGGATGAAACGGTCACCGAACTCCATAGTGAATACATGGGCGGCGAAGTGCGGTCCATCTTCGACATTCATCACCTGAGCGCCGTCATCGGCCGACTGTGCCGTGATGAGCGCATCGTCGCCATTGCGCGCCAATTGCTCGGCAGCGATGTCTATTTCCATCAGACGCGCATCAACTACAAGCCCGGTTTTCGCGGCACCGGTTTCTACTGGCATTCGGATTTCGAAACCTGGCACGTCGAGGACGGCATGCCGAACATGCGTGCCGTAAGTTGTTCGATCAGCCTGTCGCCGAATACCGAATACAACGGTCCGCTGATGGTCATCCCCGGATCGCACCACAAATATCTCAGCACCGTTGGCGAGACGCCGGAAGATCACTACAAGCGTTCACTGAAGAAACAGGAAATCGGCGTGCCGGATGACGACAGCCTGAAACGCATGTTCGATGAAGGCGACATTGTCTCGCCCACCGGCTCGACGGGTCTTGTGACGTTTTTCGAATGCAACATGATGCACGGCTCGAACTCGAACATCACGCCGCTGCCGCGCAGCAATGTGTTCATTGTGTTCAACAGTGTCGAGAACACATTGGTCGAACCGTTCTGCGGATTGAAGCCAAGGCCGCCGCACGTGGCGAACCGCCAGGACTTCGCACCTATAGTGGCGGTATCCGGCGGCTGACACGTCGACGTCGCTGCCGATAAAAAAACCCGCGTCACACGGCGCGGGTTTTTTCGGTGCTTCTACTCGGACGCGGGCTCGGTGTCGCTTTTCTCGGCGGCTTCGATCGCACCGGTCAGCAACTCCAGCAGACGCTTCCCCCGCTCGCCCGCGAACTCGACGTATTGCGCGCGGATCGGCAGTGATGCGTGCCGGAACGCCGCGCGTTGCGCGTCATTCAGTTCGATGATCTCGATATCGCTGTCTGCAGCGATCTTCGCGAGACGCTCGTCGTTCAACTGCCGCTGCACACGGAAAATGTACTCGCTCATCTCCTGCATCACGTCGGAAACGAGCTGACGGTCTTCGGCGTCAAGACTGTCAATGAACTGCGGATTGGCAACCACCGTCGCGATGAAAGGCAGGTGATTCGCGAGCATCATGTGCGTCTGCACTTCGTAAAAACTCATCTCCTCGATCGCGAACACCGGATTCACCTGCGCGTCGATCATGTTGAGCTGCAGGCCGCTGTAGACCTCGGAATACGCGAGCGTTGTCGGATTGGCGCCGTACAGCTCGTAGGCGCGGATCAGCAACGGTGAATTCATGGTGCGGATTTTCACGCCATGAAAGTCCGCCGGCTGCGTGATCGGCTTGTTCGCCGTCCACGCCATCCAGCCTTCCTGGAAAGCGCCGAGAAATGCGAGACCGGATTCGCGATACGCGGCTTCGAGAAGCTCGTGCAGCGCCGCGTTGTTCGCGAGCACCTGCTGATTCACGGCTTCGTCGTCGGAGAACACGAAATGCAGGGAAAAAAGCTGCACTTCGGGAATTACCGCGCCGAGATGTCCGGGCGACGCCATCGCGAACTGGATCGAGCCGAGCTGCACCAGTTCCGTCAGTTGCGCCGACGTGCCTAACTGCCCGTAAGGGTACACCGTGACTTCGATGCGCCCCTCGCTCTGCGATTCGATACGCCGCTTGAATTCCATCGCGAAGCGGTGCTGCACGCTGCCTTCGATTTCCTCGATCGCGAATTTCCATTGCTGCCGATCGTCACCGGCATCGTCATCCGCACTCTGACCGCACGCGGCGAGCGCGAACAGAATGATCAGCGTCAACATTCTTGAAAGCTGTTGCATTGTCGTATCCCGTTGTCCGTCGAGCGTGCGAGGTGAAATCTTTCTCACTGCACCTTATGCTGTAAGTGTGCTCGCTTCTGCATTTGCCTGTGCCGGGGAAAACTACCATGTCAAACCATCTCGTGCGAATTCTCGTCGCAATCGATCACGGTATCGCGTTCATCGAACGCGCGGCACTCGGTATCGGCGTACTCGGCATGACGTTCGTCAGCATCGCGAACGTGTTCATGCGCAATGTGTTCGACCGGAGCCTGGCGTTCGCGGGCGAGATCAACATGGCGTTCATCATTCTCGTCACCTTTCTCGGTGTCGGTTTCGCCGCGCGGCAGGGCCGGCATATCCGCATGACCGCGATCTATGATCAGCTCGGCCGGCGTGCCCGCAAGCTGCTGATGATCGTGATGTCTCTGGTCACGGCAGGTCTGCTGTTCGTGCTCGCGTGGTATGCCGCGCGTTACGCGCTCAGCACTGCGGCAATCGGTTCAGTGACCCCTGCGTTGCGGATTCCACTCGCGTTCATCTACGCCGCGGCACCTGTCGGCCTCGCGCTCGGCGGCGTGCAATATGTCCTGACCGTCGCGCGCAATCTGCTCGAACGGGATGTCTACATATCGTTCACGCACAAGGACGAATACGAAGACGCCGCGGACGTTGAAACCGGCGCACAACGGATATAGAGGAAGCTGGGGACACATCATGGTTACCACAATGCTCATCGTGATGGTGGTGCTCCTTTTGCTGGGGTTTCCACTCAAGGCGCCGCTGCTCGCCGCCGCACTGGTTGCATTCGTGTTCTTCATTCCAGGCATGGATCCGCAGATTCTCGTGCAGCAGATGATCGGTGGCGTCAAGCCAGCGGCACTGATCGCCGTACCGCTGTTCATTTTCGCCGCCGACATCATGACGCGCGGCATGACCGCGAACCGCTTGCTCGATCTTGTGATGAGTTTCATCGGACATGTGCGCGGCGGTCTGCCGATAACAACAGCCGCGAGTTGCACGCTGTTCGGTGCGGTGAGCGGTTCGACGCAGGCGACGGTCGTTGCCATGGGCGGACCGTTGCGTCCGCGTCTGCTCAAGGCGGGTTACAGCGATTCATTCACGCTCGCATTGATCATCAACGCGTCGGACATCGCGCTGCTGATTCCGCCGTCCATCGGCATGATCGTTTACGGCGTCGTGTCGGGAACGTCAGTCGGTGAACTTTTCATCGCCGGCATCGGACCGGGCGTGCTGATTCTTTTCCTGTTCTCCGCGTACTGCTACGTCTATTCGCGCAGAAAGAAGATCGCCGGCGAGCCGCGCGCGAGCTGGCAGGAACGCCGCCTCGCGTTGAAGCGCGCCGTGCTGCCGCTCGGCTTCCCTTTTATCGTGGTCGGCGGAATTTACGCGGGCCTCGTGAGCCCGACGGAAGCGGCTGCGGTGTCCGTACTCTACGCACTGGTGCTCGAAATCTTCGTGTTCCGTGTGCTCAGTCTGCGGGACATTCCCGATCTCGCGGTGTCGACGGGCATGATCACCGCCGTCGTGTTCATCCTCGTTGCGGCCGGCGCGGCATTTTCCTGGACACTGTCGTTCGCGCAAGTACCGTCCATGTTGATCAACGATGTGCTGCAACTGGATCCGTCCAACCCGACCATGGTGCTCATCACTGTCGCCATCGCCTTTTTCATCGGCTGCATGTTCGTCGATCCGATTGTCGTGATTCTCGTCCTCACGCCGATCTTCGCGCCCGTCATCAATGCCGCCGGCATCGATCCGGTACTTGCGGGCACACTCATCACCTTGCAGGTCGCGATCGGCTCCGCGACGCCGCCCTTCGGCTGCGACATCTTCACCGCGATCGCGGTTTTCAAACGGCCCTACTTCGATGTGATCAAAGGCACGCCGCCGTTCTTTGTGTTGCTGCTGATCGCCACCGCGCTTCTGATCACGTTCCCGCAGATCGCACTCTTCCTGCGCGATCTGGCCTTTCGATAACAGAACGTTTCCGTCCGGTCCGTGACATCGCGCTGACGTTACGAGCGGCGTCACGATCAGCTATGCTGCGCGCGAAAGGGGCGGGCATCACGTGAAAAATATTCAGCTAATCATCAATCCACGCGCCGGTCGCGGCGCAGGTGCACGCATCGGTCCTGATATCGCGCGTCATCTTTCCTTGCACGGATTCGATTGCGAGGCACGCATCAGCAATGATCGCGGCCACGCGATTGAACTTGCGCGTGAGGCTGTGAACCACGGTGCGGATTGTGTCGCGGTGGCGGGCGGTGATGGCAGCGTGTTCGAGGTTGTGAACGGACTCATGCAGGCCGGCGGCAAATTGCCGCTCGCCGTGCTCCCCCTCGGCACCGGCAATGACTTCGCGAAAATGCTGCATTCGAAGGACTGGCGGGAAGTCTGCGACCGGCTCCGCAACGGCCGCACTCGGGCGATGGACGTCGGCGTGTGCAATGACGTGTTTTTCGCGAACGGCGTCGGCGCGGGTTTCGATGCGAAGGTCGCGCGGATCGCGAACACCATTCGCTGGTTGCGTGGCGATGCCGTCTACGGCGTCGCGCTGCTGCGCACGCTCGCGTTTCATCACGACAATCCGCAAGTCCGCATCACCACCGATACGCATTCATTCACGGAACGCGTCACGATGCTCGCGGCGGCGAACGGTCGTGTGTATGGCGGCAGTTTTCACATTGCGCCGCAGGCGAGGATCGATGACGGTTTTCTCGATGTGGTGTACGCGGAAGATTTCTCGCGCGGGCGGATAATGAAGCTTGTTCCGCGTGTGTTGCGTGGAACGCATGTGCATATGCCCGGCGTGCATCTCCTGCGCACGAACAGAATAACAATAGAATGTGACAGACCGCTGCCCGTTCACGCGGACGGTGAAATCCTGCATCAGGGAACGGACAAGCTTTCGATCAGCGTGCTGGCGGGCGCGTTGCGGGTGGTGGACTGAGGGAAGAAGTGACGAGTTACGAGTGACTGGTACCGAGCGACGCACTCCGCCACTAGCCACTAGTCACAGTTCGCTTGTTCTTCCGCACCGACCCCAGATAAATCGCAACCAGCGCCAATGCGCCGCCGATGAATTGAATCAGTACGAGGCGACGCTCGAAGATCGCAAAGTCCCAGATGAACGCGCTTACCGGCTGCAACAGCAGCACCAGTCCGACGGTCGAGGCTTTCAGCTTTGGCAGCGCCTGCGATATCAGCACCCAGCCAAGCAACTGCGCGGTCACGCCGTAGACAACCAGCCAGCCGAAATCCTGCCAGGAAGGAATTGTGAACGATTCGCCGCTCACGACCGTCAGCGGCGCGAGCATGGCCGCGCAGATGAGTGACAGCACTGCCATGTTCGCGTAATTCGACGTCGAGGAATTTTCCTGTCGTGACGCACGTAACGTCAGCGTGTAACCCGCGTAGCAGACCGCGGTGATCAGGCCGAAGATGACACCCACACGATAACCTTCGCCAAGACTCAACCATTCGGGCATTACCAGCAGCGCCAGACCCGCGAACGCCAAGGGAATCGCGATGACGAGTCGCGGTCCCGGACGTTCGCCATATAAAAGGAATCCGGCGAGCGCGAGCAGAAAGACCTGGAAGTTCGCGAGCAAGGTGGCAAGCCCCGGACCGACATAAAGAATGCTTCGATGCCAGAAGAACAGGTCACCCGCGAACCATGCCGCGGCGATCACGGCGGGAATCATGAAGCGCGCGCCGAACCACAACGTCTCGCGTCGCGCCAGCGTGATTGTTGCCAGCACGATGCCGCCAAACAGCATGCGGTAGAACGCAATGGCGGTGGGTTCGACGTCGACAAGTTTCACGAATACGCCGGACAGACTGATCATCACGACGCCGAAGACGAGTTGCAGCATGCGCACGCGCTCCCGCGAAAAAAGCGCAGTTTACGCGAATCATCATCGAAAGGCGTTCGAAAGGCCGCCGAGCAGGGAGCGCGAATGCGGAACCTGCCGCAGACCCGGACTGGCACACGTTCTTCCGAGAACGTCCGTGACAGCGAGCCCTTGGCGAGGCGATACGTCCGCAACACCGCCAGATCGGCTTTCAGGACAGGATTACAACTGCCAGGCGTAACTCAGTTTGAGAAATACCGTGCGCGCTTGCTGTTCGTACGGATCGTCGGCGACAGACTCGTAACCATCCGAGAATCCTGCAAACAGCAACGTGCGTGGATTGACCTTGTACGAGAACAACACCTGATTCGCCCAGTCGCGCGAACGTGAGTCCACCGCATCAACATACAGCGCGGCGTCGCGCTCGACGTCACGCAACTGCGTGATCCAGCGAACCGACATGCGCGTGCTGAACTGCCACGTGGAACGCAGCTCCGTGATGCGCGCGGTGAACAGCTCGCCGCCGGCGACGTCCAGCGTCTGGTAGCGGTAATCGATGTTGACCGCGAGATGCTGACCGATACGCAAGTCGAGCCAGGGTTCGATCTGCAGCATCCGTCCCGGCCGCGCGTTCGCGAAATCAATCGCATCGCCATGACGAAGATAGATGCCCCCGGCGAATGCACCGCTCGGTTTCATTTCCGCATACAAGGAGCGCAATGTCTGGTAGTACGTGACGCCTTCGAAAAACTGTCTGCGGCGTATCATGCCGAGCTCGACATAGGACTGCAGTTCGCCGTTGAAACTGAAGTAGGTTTCGACTTCGCGCTCCAGCTCCTGACCGTCAGCCGAAAACGTCACGTCGTAGTCGCCATTCCACCGCAGCCGTCTGTACCAGTCATCTTCTTCGCCGAACCAGTTGTAACCACCACCCAGCATGGCGGTTTCGTAACCCACTCGCGGCACGAAGCCGAGGTCGGCGCGGAAATTCTCGCCGACATTGTTGTAATTCGCATACAGGTTGTACTCACGCACGCCACGCTCGTATCCGAGATGCCAGGCATCATCAGTGAACATGCCCTCCGGTTGATCGAACTCCGCGACTATCGTTGATGGATATTGCGTTCTGGAGGCGGAGAACTCCGCCGTGATGCGATCGGAGGGCGTGATGCGGTACAGGCTGTCGACGGCGTAGACACTGTTGCTGTATCCGCTGCCCTCGCGTTTCGTCGCAAGTACGCCGACGGCGGAATTCGAACCGAGATCGTAACGATAACGCGCCGCCGCATTGCGGCTGTGGAATTCAAACGATTCAAAGTCGTTGCCTTGCGCGCCGGGAAAAATCAGGTTGGTGAGCTGATCATCAGTGATGAAAGCACCGAACGCATGACCGCCTTCCTTGCCGGTGACTTTCGCACCGTAATCCGGATCGGCGATGTTGCGCGTATACACGAGATCGAACTCGTCATCGAAAATATCCTGACCCTCGAGAAAGAACGGGCGACGTTCTTCGAAGAACAACGCGAACTGGTTATTGACATCGAGTTGCGCCGCGTCCGCCTCGACCTGCGAAAAATCCGGATTGAGCGTGGCGTTGAGAATGACGTTCGGCGTGATGCTCCAGCTCACATCCAGTCCCGGTTCGACGTCGGTCTCACGCTCGTCAAACGGTGCGCGGTAATCGGGTCGCCGTTCCGTGCCGAACGCGGTGATCGTCGGCGTGATCTCCACGTTGCTGCCGGATTCGATTCCGGCGAAGCCGCGGTATTTCTGGAATTCGCAGAGATAACAGGCGAGATCGCGATTCGCGCGATACGCGCGGAACTGGTGCCTTTCGCCGCGCGGATAGATGCGCACGAATTCGATGCCCCACACTTGTGATTCCCCGCCGCTTCGAAAGCGCAGCGAGCGGAACGGAATGGCCATCTCGACGACGTAGCCATCCTCGGTGATGCGCCCCGCCGCATCCCAGATCGCATCGTAGGACGGATCCTCGCCGCCATTGATGTCGTCAATGAACAAGTCGCCCTGCACGCCGAGCGGATTGACAAAAAACTCGAAGCCGCGCCGCTCGTCATTGAAGGTATCCAGCACGACGCCGACGAAATCGTCCTGGAACATGCCATCGCGATCGCTCAGATAAGCGCGGATTTTTGACGGGTCCGGGTCATGCGCGATGATGGCGACGTAAAGGTTTGCGTCATCATAAGTAATGAAGGCTTCCGTCTCCGCGCGCGCGGGAATGTTCTCCGCGGGCCACGACTCGAAAGGCAGCGTCACGCGGCGTGCAGCCTGCCACGCGGCCTCATCCATTATCGCGTCAACGCTGACCGCAGATGCTGTGCGCGGAATGTCCAGCGGCACCTTGCGCTCCTGCAGATTGCGGTCCGCCGCGTGCGCGAGCAAGGGCGCAAACAACAACAGCGCCCAACATCCTTTGCCTCTTCCAGCCACTCCAGGTCTCCCCATTCACGAACCTCCTTCTTTGATGCTGCCAGACGATCTTTGGTTTGCCGCCGGAACGCTGTTTGAGGGTTTTCACGCGTAAGGGTTCCCCGACAAGGAAAGCGATGAACCTGGCAACTCGAAGCCGGCAGCGGGAAAAGGTAGAATCGGGCTCTTGAACACCACCTCGAAATGAAGCCTTCGTTTATGAATCCAATGAATATCCGCATCACCAATGTGCACATCGACCTTGGCGCAGGGCGCCGCGGCACCGACATGGGTTCGTCCGCCATGCATGTCGCCGGTCTTGTGCCGTCACTGGAAAAACTCGGCCACTCCGTTGTCGGCATGCAAAGTGTCGGACAGCATTCCATGGAGAAACTCGATGTCGGCGATCCTTCCGCGCGCTACCTCGATGTCATCCGCCCCGTGTGCATGGAACTTGCGGACTCCGCGGAAGCCACGCTCGCGGCCGGCGAGTTTCCGCTGATTCTCGGCGGTGATCATTCGCAGGCCATCGGTTCGATCGCAGGGCTCGCGCGGCATCTTCGCAAACAGAACAAGGATCTCGGCGTGTTGTGGGTCGACGCGCATGCGGACATGAACACACCCGAGACGAGTCCGTCCGGAAACATTCACGGCATGCCGCTGGCCGCGCTGCTCGGTTACGGCCATCCCGAACTCATCAACATCGTCGGCGCACCACCTGCACTGAAACCCGAACATGTGGTCGTCTTCGGCGTGCGCGATATCGATCGAACCGAACGCGCGATGGTGGAGAAAGCCGGCATCCGCGCGTTTTCAATGAGCGAGATCGACGAGCGCGGCATCAGCGCATGTCTTGACGAAGCGCTGGAAATCGTCGGCAGCGCATCCGGCGGCATTCATCTTTCCTATGATCTTGACGGTTCCGATCCTTCGGTCGCACCAGGCACCGGCACCGCCGTACCCGGCGGACTCAACTTCCGCGAATCGCATCTCGTATGCGAGCGCGCGGCGATGAGCGGCAGACTGATCAGCATGGAAATGGTGGAACTCAATCCGACCATGGACATCGAGAACAAGACCGGCAAGTTCGCGGTGTGGTTGATTCAATCGGCGTTGGGACGCACGATTCTGTAGGAAGAAATAAAAAGTGAAAGCGGAAGAGAGAAGTGACTGGTGACTGGTGGAAATGAGTCGATAAAACCGGGAACTTTCTCGTACTTTCAAACCAATCACTTTTCACTTTTCACTTTTCACTTTTCACTTTTCAGCAAAAGAAAGGGGCCCCGAAGGGCCCCTCGCCTGCACGCGATATTCTTTCAGACAGCTTGTATCAGAAATTCACCTGCACGGTTGCGGAACACGTGGACGTTCCCGCTTCGCAGACCTGATAGGTATAGCTGCCCTTGCCCTTGGCGCCGATGTTGTCGGTGTACGCACCATCGTTCGCCGTCGTGGCGATGACTGAACTGTTGCGATACACGTCCACATTCGTCGACGTCGCACCGCTCCAGCTCAGATCGGCCTGCTGCACGCCCTTCACCTTGTAACCCGACGCTGAAAGATCAATGCCGTCCGGATCAGGCTCTGGATCACCGCCACCGCCACAACCGTTCGCGGCAAGATAATCCGACGCGGCAGCAGCTTGCACGAGACCGTAGCCATACGCATTGTCACGACCCGCGCTGCCGAGATCCTCGGCGGTCGCGGCCAGCGCGCTGCGGATCTGATCGTTCGTGCAGCTCGTATGATTGCTCCACACGAGTGCAGCAACGCCGGAAACATGCGGTGTCGCCATCGACGTGCCGTCGAAATACGCGTAGTTGCCGGCATCGACAACAACCGTCGCGGATTCACCAAGGCGAGTGGAAAGCGCTGCGCCCTGCGTGTCCGAAACACCGAGCGAAGGAATGCCCGTCACCGTGGTGCCCAGCGTGCCTGACAACCCGCCCGCGACGTTGTTGTAGATCACGGCGCCGACACCGCCGCCGGCCTCGCAGGCCTGCACTTTTTCCGCGAAGGAAATATCACCGCGCTGAATCAGGCAGACCTGGCCGCCGCCGCCCGGACAGGCCGAGCTGCCGAGACCGCAATCCACCAATGGGCCGGTGGCGCTGCCGGTCGGCGAACCTTCCATGCCGATGCCCGCATAGCCGTCACTGCCGACCGCAACGGAGGCCTCCGAACCGGTGCCCATCGGCACGGTTGAACGCACGAGCACGCCCGGTCCGCTGAGCTCGACCTGGTCGGTCTGCTGTGAGAAGGCTGCCACCGTCTTCGTTTCATCGATGGCGGCGACGGAAACAACGGCGTCGTACGAAGCCGGATAACTGTGACGCGTGTTGCCGTCATTGCCGGCCGCGGCGATGGATAACACGCCGCGCCCATTGGCCTGCGTGAAATAGTTGTCTTCGGTCGTCGACGAGAACGTGCCACCGAGCGACATGCTGATCACATTCGCGCCGGCCGCTTCGCACTCTTCACCTGCCGCAACCAAGGTCGAGGAATACGCCCAGCCATCCGCGCCGAACACCTTGATGATGTGGATGTTGACGTTGGAATTGCGGAACACGCCGACAACGCCCGTGGAATTATCGAGCGCAGCAACGGTGCCCGCGACATGCGTGCCATGGCTGTTTTCATCCGTGTACCAGTTGCCGGTGCCCGAATCATTCGTGCCGTTGACGTTGTTCGTCGGCAGATCTTCATGACCGAGGTCGTAGCCGGAGTCGATGATGCAGACAGTGCGATTCGCGGACGCCGGCTGCAACGAAAGATCGTCCGCCTGTACCATGCTGATCCCGTAAGGCGCGCTCTGCGCCATGAGAAAACGCTTCGGATCCTCTTCGATGTAAGTGACATTCGGATTGTTGCGCAAACCATTGAGCGCCTGTGAAGGCACCGTCACGGCAAACGCATTGACGGAAGCAAACCGGTGATGCGTCTGCGCACCGACGTTTTGCAGGGACTGTTCGACCGACGCTTTCTGACCGGGCGCAAAGCCCACATAAACGCGTGTCTTATCCCCATTCGCGGCAATCGCCGCCGCGCTCAAGCCGAGCGCGAGAATGGCGCCGCCGACGGCGGCATGTATGAAAGTTTTCTTTGACACAGTGGTTTCCCCTTTTTAACAAGAAGTTTTTCAGGATCGCGTGCAACGGCAATCCTTGGCCTTCTGTCGATCCGGGTGTTCTTGAGCAGAACCGCTCAGAAACTACGGACATGTTTGTGGGAAACGAATACAGGATTCGCGGTAATCATCGTCGTGTTGATGAGGTAAAGACCTGAATATTTCGCTGCACTGCGCGCAAGCGACGCCGATTGATCTGACATAACAGAACAACAAAAAAAGAGGGGCCTTGCGGCCCCTCGACGTGTCCAGAATGAATGGTTGCCTGTCGTTTAGAAATTGACCTGAACGGTGCTCGAACAGGTCGTCGTTCCGGCTTCGCACACTTCGAGGCTGTAGCTGCCTCCGCCGCGATTGTTGGTCGCATCGGTGTAGAAACCATCGTTCGCGGTCGTCGCGACCTTGGAACCGTTACGGTAGATATCGACATTTGTCGACGCCGCGCCGGTCCAGGAAAGGTCGATGTGGTGACGGCCCTTCACCTTGTAACCCGAAGCACTGAGTTCAATGCTGCCGGGTTCCGGTTCCGGATCACCGCCGCCGCTGCCAGCAACGCTCACGATCTGGCTGTCCGTGTCCGTCGCACTGTCATCGTCGGTAACGGTCATGGTGACGGTGTAGTCGCCGTCCGCACCGAAGGTGTGACTAACCGACTGACCGGACGCCGTGTTGCCGTCGCCGAAATTCCAGCTGTACGAGGCGATGGAACCGTCGCTGTCGCTGGAGCCGCTTGCGTCGAAGTCACAGGCGAGATCCGTGCAGCTGAACGTGAACGACGCGCTCGGCGGCGTGTTCGGCTCGGGATCGCCACCGCCACCACCGCAGCTCGACGCCGCGAGGTAATCACTGGCGGCACGCGCCTGCACGAGGCCGTGACCGTAAGCGTTGTCACGTCCCGCGGAGCCGAGATCTTCCGCAGTCGCGTTCAGGGCGTTGCGCACTTCATCGTTCGTGCACGCGGTGTGATTGCTCCACACCAGCGCCGCGACACCCGAAACGTGCGGCGTCGCCATCGACGTGCCGTCGAAGTACGCGTAGTTGCCTGCGCCGAGAACGACACTTGCCGTCTGACCGGTCATGCCGCCCAGCACAGCACCGTCGGTGTCGGACACACCCAGCGACGGGATATTCGTCGCGGTGGTGCCGAGCGTGCCGGAGAGCGTGCCGGGTTCATTGTTGTAGATCACGGCCGCGACACCGCCACCATCCTGACAGGCGAGCACCTTGTCAGCGAAAGCGATATTGCCGCGCGAGATCAGACAGACCTGACCGCCGCCACCCGGGCAAGCCGATTCGCCGAGACCGCAATCGACCAGCGGACCCGAGGCGCTGCCGGTCGGCGAACCTTCCATGCCGAGTCCCCCGAAGCTTTGCGAACCCACGCTCACCGACGCCTCCGAACCAGTTCCCATCGGCACGGTCGAACGCACGCCGACGCCAGGCGCGGCGATTTCGACCTGATCGGTCTGCTGCGAGAACGAAGCGACAAGCTTGTTGGAATCGATGGCCGCGACAGACATCACCGCGTCGTAGGACGCGGGATAGCTGTGACGCGTGTTGCCGTCGTTACCTGCCGCTGCGATCGACAACACGCCGCGGCTGTTCGCCTGGCTGAAGTAGTTCGCTTCGGTCGTCGACGAGAACGTGCCGCCGAGTGACATGCTGATGATGTTCGCACCCGCGTCTTCGCAACGCATAGCGGCATCGACCAGCGAGGACGAGTACGCCCAGCCGTCCGCGCCGAACACCTTGATGATGTGCAGGTTGACGTTCTCGTTACGATTCACGCCGATCACGCCGACGCTGTTGTCCATCGCGGCGATCGTGCCCGCAACGTGCGTGCCATGACTGTTTTCATCCGTGTACCAGTTGCCGGTGCCGGAATCGCTCGTGCCGTTGACGTTGTTCGTCGGCAGATCTTCATGTCCGAAGTCGTAGCCCGAGTCGATGATGCACACCGTGCGGTTCGCTGACGCAGCCTGCAACGAAAGATCGTCTGCCTGCACCATGGCAATGCCGTACGGCGCGCTCTGCGCCATCAGGAAACGCTTGGGATCTTCTTCAATGAAGGTGACGTTCGGATTGTTCTGCAAACCTTTCAACGCCTGTTGCGGCACGCTCACCGCCATTGCGCCAAGCTTGTCGAAGGTGTGATGGGTTTCGCCGCCGGCCGCCGCGAGCGAGCGTTGCACCGCCGCTTTCTGGTTGCCTTTGAAACCGAGATAGACGCGAACCTTTTCATTGTCCGCAACAGCGGACGCGCTCATCCCGAGCGCAAGCGCAATACCGCACGATGCGGCTGTAAAAGCCTTGGAAATATTCACGAATTGTTCCCCCTGAGGACAGGTTTCTGGATCACTGCGGGCAATCCATGGCCTTTTTTTTATGCGTATCCCGCGCCCCCGCGCGAGAAAGCGCACTGAACCTACCGCCATGTTTCGGGCGGCGCAAGCATTATCTGCAAAGGCGGCTGCGCTGCCGCCGCAAAATTTGGGAACGATCATGAAAATGTTTTTGCAGACCGTGAATTGCGGCGATCAACGAGAATTCACTTTCATAACGGCTGACAGGCTTTTTTGCATGCCGTAGGCTGGGACACCTCATCAAACCCCTAACGGAGATCAATGTGAGCGATCGCTACAAGGAATTCGCGGAATTCCGCAAGAAAATGAACGAACGCATCCTTGACGAAGACAACCGCGTCATCAAGCGCATGTTCTCGCTGGACAGTCTGACGTACATGGAAGGCGGTGAGCTGGACGTGAAAACCAAGGAGCTGATGGGACTCGTCGCGTCACTGGTGCTTCGCTGCGATGACTGCGTGAGCTATCACATCAGTCAGAGCGCGCAGGCCGGCGCGAGTCGCAAGGAGATGATGGAAACGATGAGCATCGGACTTGTTGTCGGCGGCAGCATCGTGATTCCGCACCTGCGCCGCGCGGTGGCTTTTCTTGATGAAGTGGAAGGAAAAAGCGAGTAACGAGAAAGTGACGAGTGACGAGTTACGGGTAAAAGCAAAAGCCGCGCACTGCGCGGCTTTTCGCTTTTCGCTTTTCGCTTTTCGCTTTTCGCTCGTCACCCGTCACTCGTCACTCGTCACTCGTCACTCGTCACTCGTCACTCGTCACTCCCCTACCACCGATGATAAGCCGGATGCCCCGGCTTCACCGCGATGAAATTTCCCCGGCAGGTCGCACAGATTTCACCATCGACTGATAACTCCGCATCGATGGTTGCGCGCCGGTCACTGGAATCAACCACGCGCGCCACGAGATGCAGCGGTCCTTTCGACGGTGTCGGCTTCAGCAGCTTGACGTGGAAATCACCCGTCACCGTGCACGGCGGTGTTTCGCCGCCGGTGCGATTCATGAGATGCCACGCCGCCGTCCAGTTCGAGTGGCAATCAAGAAGCGCGCCGATGATGCCGCCGTTGACCATGCCGGGAAACGCTTCATGGTGCGATTCCGGCATCCAGTCCGCGATCACTTCATCGCCGCTCGGCACACTTTTGATCCGCAGGCCTTTTTCATTCGCCGGTCCGCAACCGAAACAGGCGCTATGCGGCGCGTACTTGTCCTGGAGACTCTGCGTCATGATCTGTTCCTTCTCTCAATTGTCTCGCATGTGACTTTCATATAACTCCTTCAGCGACGCGGCAGAAAAATTTCCGCAAGCATGCAGCGCACGCTGCCACCGCCGTGACGCTCGATCGTAGCGATGTCCACCGCAACACGCTTCGCGTATCTATCGATCAATGTTTTCTGCGCAGGGCGAAGCGCGCGATCCGCGGTTCTTGAAAGCGCAACCACCGGGCCGTCGCGGCCCTGCAGAAACAACTGATTGCCCGCAAACGCCTTTACTTGCTGCCAGTCGATTTCAAGAATCGCCTGCCCGGTTTCTTCGAGACGTTTTCTTGTTGCGCGCTGATCCTCATCGGGCATGGCATCGAAGCAGACAATGGCAAGACCCGCGCCGAGACTCATGACCACGTTGGTGTGATACACCGCGCGCCCGTCGGGGTCAGCGGCCTTGAACCATTGCAGCACGTAACCGAATCGCGCCGCCCATTCTTCCGCAAGCGCGGTTTCCGTTCGCGTTGAAGGACAGGCATAAGCAACGCGATTCATACGATCAAGCACGAGCGAACCGGTGCCTTCGAGATAACGCGCGTGATTCGCAAAGTCGCTCCAGTCGGTCACGGTATCGATACGATAACCGCACACCCGCAAGCGATCGGCGAGATCAGGCAGACGTTCACTGCGCCGTGACGGCGCTTCCATGGGATAGATCACGAGCGTCGCGTCATCGTGCGTGCTGAACCAGTTATTCGGAAACACGCCATCCGGTGAAACGGACTGCGCAGGCGGCTCCAGCCACAGAACATCGACGCCGACATCCTCAAGCACGGTCGCCAGCGCGATCTGTTCTTTCAGTGCTTCTGTCGTCGCGTTCTCGTTGCTCGCGGCCGCCTGAAAGGCATTGCTCGCGAGCGTTTCAGGATTCGCGCCGAAATGTGTCGCACGCACAATCGCGACCGCGTTCGCCAGGTAAGTATTCATGACACCATCGATATGACTATAAATGCATTCATTTTCGCTGTGACGCGATTCGCGGGCAAGCATGACGTGCATATCATCCGTGCATGAGTGTATTTGCCGTATCCAACCTCGAAACGACGGGTGATACCATCGCGAGTCATCGTCTTTTCGCAACAACGCCAAAAATCCGATATTCCGAACACGCAATGCCCTGCCTTCATCAGCCTGTTCACGCCGATAACGCGGTTTTCATTCTGCGGCTACACCATCGCCTGTATTTCGGGCACAGAACATAACTTCTAGGCTTTTCACGGCATCAGTCGGCGCCTTTCCTTCACACACAGAGATACAGAACGATAACGATGAGCCTGACGCCACAAGTCGATCTTTCCGATGAAGAAGTGGATCGCGGCCTGAAACTGGTTGTTCGCGACGGCATCGCCTCGGAGATGATGACGGTTCTTACCGGTGGCGCGTTCCTTGTCTCGCTCGCGCTGCTCATGGGCGCGTCCAACTTTCAGATCGGTCTTATCGCCGCGCTGCCGACGCTCGGCAATCTTTTTCAGCTGCTCGCGATCTGGCTCGTCCACCGGTTCGCGAACCGCAGAGCGATCACGGTGACGAGTCTGACATTCTCACGGCTGCCGCTGCTGCTCATCGCAAGTCTGCCGTTTCTGTTCCCCGCGGAAATGGGCATTTATCTGCTGATCGGTTTCCTGTTCGTGCATCATTTCTTCGGCGCGATCGCAGGAACGAGCTGGTCGTCATGGATGAAGGATCTCGTGCCGGAATCGATACTGGGTGAGTATTTCTCGAACCGCGGCCGCAAAATCATGATTGTTGCGGTGTCACTGAGTCTGATCGCGGCTACCGCCCTTGATTACGTCGAAGCGAATTTCGAAGACGATCTTCACATCGCCTACACCGTCATGTTCTTCTTCGCGGGCGTGGTCGGACTGTATGGTGCGTCGCTGCTTTACCGCACGCCGGAGCCGAAGATCTATCCCATCAAGCAGAATCTGTTTCGCCTGTTCGCGCGTCCGATCAAGGAAAAGAATTTTCGCAATCTGTTGATCTTCAATTCGCTCTGGGCGTTTGCGGTGAATCTGGCCGCGCCCTTCTTCACCGTCTATATGCTGAAAATGCTCGGCTTTCCGCTGTCGTATGTGATCGGATTTACCATCATCAGTCAGGTATCGAACATATTCTTTATCCGCATCTGGGGTCGTTACTCGGACAAGTACAGCAACAAAACGGTGCTGCGCACCGCCGCACCCATCTATCTCATCGCGATTCTCGGCTGGACGTTCACGACATTTCCCGACGCGCATTTCCTTACCATTCCGCTGCTCGTGGTGATACACGTTCTGAGCGGAATCGCGCTCGCGGGCATCAATCTTGCGTTGAGCAACATCGGTTACAAACTTGCGCCCGGCAAGCAGGAAGCCATCGTGTTTCTGTCCACGCGCGCGCTCGTGACGGCGTTTTTCTCGGGTATCGCGCCTGTGATCGGCGGTTTGTTCGCGGACTTCTTTGCGCGCCGACAACTCAACTGGAATCTCGAATGGGACAGCCCCGCCGGCGACAGGGTGATTCACACACTCAGTCTGCAGTCCTGGGATTTCTTTTTTGTCACCGCGTTCCTGTTCGGCATCTTCGCTCTTTCGCGCCTGTCGAGTGTTCAGGAAAAAGGTGAAGCCAAGCGTCGTGTCGTGATGGGCGAGCTGTTCACGGAGATCGGCCGCGAAGCGCGTTCGATGTCGAGCATCGCGGGACTCAAGTCGGTGGTGCTTCTGCCGTTCTCGTTCTTCTCTCTGGTGGTCGGCAAGGAGCGGCGGCGGAAGCCGCGCACGCAGAATCCCTGACAGGATCAGCGGTTTGACGTATTCCTGTTCGCCGGTGCGCCGATAACGGTTATCACGCCGTTCGATTCGATGTAGACCAACTGCACTTCGTCGAGCTTCTTGTAACCGCGTCGACGCACCTCGCTCATCAGTTCTTCGTCAGTGATCAGTTCTTTCTTCATGTTCCGGCGCAGCACGCGGCCGTTTTTCACCAGCAACAATTTTCCAGGGCGGATGAGCCGGTTGCAGAACGGATAGCGGAATGACAGCCAGTCGAGTATGTAGCTCCAGCCCGCGATGGTGGCCACCAGCAGCAATCCGTCGGTAATCGATTCATATGCGCCGGACATCGCGTTCTGCGCGGCGTCCGCGAGCAGCACGATCACCAGCAGATTGGTGACGCCGACTTCGCTGGACTCACGTTTCATGAGAATCCGCAGCATCGCGAACAAGGCGAGATACACGACACTGCCGCGCAGCACCGTTTCCGCGATCGGGACAGTCGGCAGGAAAAGTTCCTTCAGGTCGAGCGAAGCGAAGATTGCGATTTCATCCTGCATGATCGCCTCGTCGTACCGGTCAATGCATCACTGCATGGCGCTGCGTTGCGTCGCGACCGTAGCGCCGAGAAGCGCGTCGGCATGCCGCCACACTTCCTCTAACGTGATTGCGTCCACGAACGATTCGGAATGACTGCAACCGTTGCGCGGGACGTGCGCGTCATGACGAACGCAATCCATGCCGCAGGAAGGACAATTCAGCGTCCACGACATGCAGTAACGATGTCCCTGCGCGACAGGCGGACCGGCGTTGATGACATTGCCGATCCAGTAAATGCCGATGGTGCGCGTGCCGACGGCGCGCGCAAGATGCAACGGTCCGGTATCGTTTGACACGACAAGCTCCGCGCCGGCGAGCAACGCGGTCATTGCGTTGAGCGACAGCTTTCCACAAAGATCGTGCGGCCGGTGACGGCATCGCCCGATGATCGCTGCAACGTCTTCGGCTTCCGCGGCCACGCCGGTAATACAGACTTCCATATCGCGTTCGATGAAAGCATCCGCAAGCGCCGCCATTTTCTTCGCTGGCCAGCGGCGGCGTATGTCCGAAGCGCCGGGATGAAGCACGACATAAGGCGCGCGTACTTTCGTGAGTTGTGCGTGAAGTTCTTTCATGTCGCGATCCGTTACGACAAGCCGCGGCTCCACCGTGACCGGTGCGGCGCCGACGGCACCGGCGACTTCGAGATAGCGCAGGATTTCGTTCTGATAAAGAACGTAAGGAATATTGATATCCAGCGGTGGCGCGCCGTCAGCGCAAAGTCCTGCGCTCACGCGCGCGCCGAGCGCACGCACAAACGGATTCGAATTGCCTCCGCCACCGTGCATCTGCAACGCGATGTCGAAGGACTCTGCGCGCATACTGTCGAAAAACGCATCGACGGCAACCGCGTCTTCAATGTGATCGCGTTCCTCGGGAATGCCTTTGCAGCGTGGCACGACAATCACGCGATCGACAGGGCCGGGCCTGCCGGCGAGCCAGGTCTCATGCCACGCGTTGCCGAGATAAACCAGTTCCGCGTCAGGATATGTCTGTTTCAGTGCCTCAAGCGCGGGCAACGTGAACAGGTAATCACCGAGCGCGTTCGCACGCAGTACTGCGATCTTGCGAACATCGCTGATCACTGGTTGGTGCAACATGATTTCCGCATCTCCTTCAAATGAATGAATTTCGCGCGCACCTCACACGCCCAGATAATGCGGCGCATCGACGCGCCTGTCGGGAACCGTGGTTTCCAGTTCCTGGTGATACGCACCACTCGGCATGACGCCGCAGCCGCCGAACTTCTTTGCCACGCGCAGCTGCGCAAGAACATCTTCGCCGCAGTGGCTGGCAGGCAAGTCCTTCCAGAATGTGAATCCACCGGCTGCGCGCAGTTTCGCGGTGTCATACATCACGCAGCCGCCCACCCACGCGACCTTGTAAAGAAGCGGCGAGTCGGGTGAAGCATCGTAGGCGTTCTGTACGTGCCAGAGATTCGCGGCGTTATGCAGCTTGTGACGATGCCATTTCGCATCCTCCGGTGTGATGTGCTCGGGTTCGACGTTGCCATGCCAGAGTTCAAGCTGCTGCTCGTGTGGGCGAACGTCGTCCAGATAGCTGAGTCCGATAACCGCGTTACCCGCGAACCCGCAACGCTCGCGCGTCAGCACGTCATGCAGAAGCGGGATCACATAAGGTTCGAGGACGAGATCGTCATCGATAAAAAGACTGTGAGGACCTGTCGCAAGATCGAGCAGGAACTGCCGTTGCTGCGCCATGCCGCGTCGTGGCAGGTTGCGTTCTAAGCGAACGGTAACACTACGCGTTTCAAGCAGTCGTATCGCGGTCATCAACGGCGTGTTGCTGTCGCGGCAGTCCTGCTCGGACTGATCCGCGATGATGATCTCGAAATCATCAAACGACTGAAAACACAGACTGGTCAGCGTAACCGCGAGCGCTGATGAGCGGTTGAACGTCGGAATCAGAACGCTGACGGCGGTCACGACGTCGTTCTCATGCGAAGCGCGATGCGCTTGCGCGGTCTGGCTCGTGTGTCGATGTCTCGCCTGGAACGGCAACCAGATCGGTAACGTCCGGCTGCGCGCTGTCGCTGCGGTTCATGAGTCCTTTAACCGCGGCAACGATGTCATGCTCTGTAACGATTCTTACATCGCCGGTAAAAAATTTTTCGCCAGCGTACCGCACGATCACGTTTCTGCTGCGCGCCTCCGCCGGCACATCAAATGGCAGTACACGATGCGCGACACGCCACGGCGCGTGCTGTGGATTGGTCAACGCGTAGAGCACGACAACCGGCGTTTTTGCGGCAGCCGCGATATGCACCGGGCCGGTGTTGTTGGAAACGATCACGGGTGTCATTGCGATAAGCGTGATGAAGTCTGTCATGTCGAACATGCCCGCAGCTGCAACAACGCCCTCACCGGCCGCATACGCAATTGCATCCGCGAGTTCGCGTTCAGCGGTGCTGCCCGTGAGCACAACCTGGACGTTCAACTGCCGGACTATTTCCCGCGCCGCAGCGGCAAAAGACGATGCGGGATAACGGCGCCGCGCTTCGCTCGCACCCGGGTGCAGCAGAATCCAGGGTTTACTGCTGTCCACACCCGCGTTTTCAAGAATTTCAAGAACAGCTTCGCGCCGCTCATGTGAAACGCGCAGTGACAACGATGAGTCAACGTCCGCTTCACTCCCGAGCGCTGATACGAGATCAAGCTGCCGTTGTACTTCGTGACGCGCGCCATACAAGGGTTCCTTGTCGGGAATCCAGTCGGTCATCAACGCGTAAGGATTTTCGCGGCAGTATCCGGCGACACGCGGAATGCCGGCGAGATAGCAGAGCATCGCGGTCGGCAGCGGGTTCTGGCTGAATACGGTAAATATCACCGCCGCATCAAAACCCTTGCGCGCCATCTTCTCGATGAAAGGAAACAACTCGTGTTTGTGTTCCGGGCTGGCATGACGGTACCAGGGCGGATCGAGAACGAGCGTTTCATCCACTTCGGGAATGTGTTTCGCGATCAAAGCCCCGGCGCGCGAGGTGAGCAAGGTTATCCGCCTATCGGCGTGCGCATGTTTCAGCGCGCGCAATGCCGGCGTGGTCATCAGCACATCGCCGAGATTGTCCGGGCGAACACAGAGAATGTTTTTGAACGCGGACCAGTCCTCGAAGCGTTGCATGCTTACAAGGCCCGTTGTCCGCTGCGAAGCTGTTTTGCGGTTTTGCCGGCGTGCTGAATTTTTTCGATCAGTCGGCTTGTGGACAACTGGCTTCGAAACGGGACGATCTCGACTTCACCGCCCAGCGCGCGCACAAGCTCGGCTTCCGGGAGAGAATCGACGCTGTACGTGCCGCCTTTCGCGAATACGTGCGGTTTTACGGCTTCGATCAGATTTGCAGGACTCTCGTCATCGAACGCGATCAGCAAGTCGACAGCTTGCAGGCCGGCAAGCACTTCCATCCGGTCTTCCAGCGCATTGACCGGGCGTCCGTCACCTTTGATGCGACGAATGCCGGCATCACTGTTCAATGCGACAACAAGAACATCGCCAAGCGCTTTCGCCTGATTCAGAAAATCCACGTGACCGCGATGCAGGATGTCGAAACACCCGTTGGTGAATACGATGCGGCGCTTTTCGCGCTTGAGATCGCGAATCCGGCGCGCCAGTGTCTCGACGCTGCTTATGCGCTTGTCGTCGCCGCGAAAACAGGCGCGCAGGTCGGCACGTGAACAGATACCTGTTCCGTCCTTGCGAATGACGACGGCGGCTGCCGCGGCGCCGAGGCGTGTTGCGAGTTTCGGTGACGCACCTGCCGCGATGGCGAGCGCCATGGCGCCGACAAAACTGTCACCGGCGCCGATGGTTTTCTTGTCCGGCTGCGGCAGGCAGGAGACGAGATACGGCGGCTGATTCTTTTCGAGCAGCACTGTACCGTCCATGTCCAACGTCGCCGCAACGAATTCCGCGCCGGTTTTCTCCAGCAGTTCGGCGCCGTGAGCGAGTATCTGCTCGATGCGCTCGCCGTGTTTGCGCGGCGCCTGCTGCAGCAGTCTCATCGCTTCCGTGTAATTGGGCTTTACTGCCGCCGGGCGCAACGCATGAAATCGCGCCGGGTCTCTTGCATCAACGACCAGCGGCGGCATGTCCGCTTGCGGAATTTCGCGCAGTGCGGCCAGCAGCTCTTCCGATACGGTGCCGTAACCGTAATCCGAGAGAATCACGACATCGAAACAGGGCAGATGATCGCGAAGCTGCGCCGCCAATGTTGCGGCGATGTCGCGATCAATGGGTGCGGTGTCGCCTTCATCGACGCGCACAAGAATGCTGGACGAGGCGCAGACGCGCGTTTTGGCGATACTGCGGCGCGTTGTCGTCCGCACCACAAGACGGGTATCAACGCGACCTTCTTCGAGCGCGGCAATAAGACGATTACCGTTCTCGTCATTACCGATCACGCTCGCGAAACTCACCTTGCCGCCCAGCGCCGCCGTATTGACTGCGGTGTTCGCCGCGCCGCCGCAACTGAACACGCGCTCCTGCAAGGTGACGACCGGCGCGGGAGCTTCACGGCAGAGTTTTTCCGCGCCGCCTTTTTCATAGACGTCGAGAATCGCGTCGCCGATCACCAGCACCTTGCGATTCTCGAACGCCTGAATAATGGTCATGGGACTGCTCATCATTGCATCCTGACGGTGCGCTTGTTGTTCGAGTCAGCGGCGTCCTGCTCCGTGATGTGCCGACGCACGCCGTTAAAACTGCTGACTACCCAGTCCGGCTCGCGGTGGTCACCTGCGAGCCACTCCGTTTCATTGCCTCGATCGAGAAGAATCGTGTGGCATCCCGCGCGTCGGCCCGCTTCGACATCATTGAGGATGTCACCCACCATCCACGATCGTTCGAGATCGATGTGGTGTTCCCGCGCCGCCGTTTCCAGCAACCCGGGCTTCGGCTTGCGACAGTTGCAGTCAATCGCATAGTCACTGATGCTTCCGTGCGGATGGTGCGGACAGAAATAGAAGCCAAGAACCGGAATGTTCTCGTTCGTGAGCATTCGCAACAGATGCTCGCCCGCGGCTCTGACCGCCGCATCGTCGAAATAACCATGCGCGATGCCGGGCTGATTTGAAACCACGACAAGCCGGTATCCGCGCGCAACCAATGTCGAGAGCGCGTCAACGACATCGGGGTAAACGCGTATCTGTTTCACGTCGACGTTATAGGGCACGTCCTCGATCAATGTTCCGTCCTTGTCGAGGAATATCGCCGGCTGCAACGCGACGTTCATGTCCGGATTCATTGCCGGTGACGTCATCATGGATCAGGGCCAGGACGTCTCGGTCATCGGCAATACCATCACTTCCGGTATGACGGTTTCCGCCGGCTGCGTCAGTACGTACTTGACGGTGTCCGCAACGTTCTTCGGATCCTGCAGCACATTCGGGTCGGTGTCCGGAAAACGTTCGAGAATGAAAGGCGTTTTCATGCCGCCGGCGATAAGCGCCGTCACCTTGATATTTTCCTTGCGCGCTTCGGTGTGCAACGCGTGACTGAATCCGAGCAGACCCCATTTGCTCGCGTGATATGCCGATGCGTTCTCCCAGGCGCGCTTGGCCGCGGTTGAAACGATATTCACGATATGACCGCTGCCATTCTTTTTCAGATGCGGGAACGCCGCTTTCGAGACCAGGAACGGGCCGCGCAGATTCACGTTCATCACGCGATCCCACTCATCGTAGGTCATCTCTTCCACCGGTTTCGTGTAATCGATACCGGCATTGTTGATCACGTAATCCAGACGGCCGCAGTTTTTGATGACGTTATCGATGACTCTCTCCACGCTCTCGATGTCGGAAACATCCATCACGTAGCTTTGCGCATCGCATCCATTGTCCGTGATTTCCTGCGTGGTCCTTTTAAGTCCATCGGGCTTGATGTCCGCCAACGCGATCACCGCGCCATCGGCCGCCAGTGTTTTACAGATGGCCGCGCCAAGTCCCTGGCCTGCGCCAGTGACAAGTACGACTTTTTCTTTCAATGAAGTCATGTTGGTGCTCCCTGTTTCATGGGTTCACGGTTTTGAAATCGTCAAGGAATTGCGCTGCGTTCGTTGTTATCGCGTCGCATCTTCCGCGCCGCCCGCATCACTGCGTGGGCGGACTGAATGGCTGTTCGTGGAACGCGCTATCCGGACGAGCGTCGTGCCAGGATTCGACATCCTCGTCGGCGACTTCCGCGTACAGATCCGCCAACTGTTCCGTCACCGTTTCCCAGGTGAACAGGCGATTAACACGGCGGATCGCGTGTTGACTGAGCGCCTCGCGCGTACGTTCATCGTCAAGGACTTCCAGCATACGTTCGGAAAGGATTTCAGGTTCGTCAGGCGGAACCAGGAAACCGGTTGCGTCGTGCTCGACGCTGTACTTGATGCCGCCGACATTCGCGCCGATAACCGGCACACCGCACGCCATGGCTTCAAGCGGTGTTATTCCGAACGGTTCGTACCACGGCGTACTGATGAAGAGGTCCGCGGCGTTGTAGTAATACTTGAGCTCGTCACGGCGGCGACGCCCCGCGAATGTCACCCGGTCCTCGATGCCCTCTTCGCGTGCGATGGTTTGCAGTCGACCGATTTCCGGTGTTTTCACGGGACATGGCTGCTCTGATTCACCGCCGACAATCAGCAGGCGCGCGGGAACATCCTTTTTTCTCAACATCGCGGCCATGCCGCGGATCACGTTGTCCACGCCCTTTCGCGGCACCATGCGTCCGAGCTGCAGGACGATTTTTTCATCCGGATTCATGTTGATGTGTTCCGCGCACGCGCGCTTGTCCATCGGAACGAATTCCTCACGATCAAAACCGCAAGGAATCGTTCGGATTTTGCCGGGCTTCACGAAGTAATGAACCATCAGATCATCGCGGTCCTGCGGGCATTCAGCGATCACCGCGTTCGCTTCTCGTGCGACTTTTTCTTCGACGTTGAAACGCGTATCCGGAAATTCGTCGGCCGCGCCTTGATAGATGCGCCGCACTTTGCCGAGCGCGTGGAATGTGATCACGTAGGGAATGCCGAGGCGTTGCTTGAGCTTTTCCGCGACATAACCGGACATCCAGAAATGCGCGTGTATCACATCGTAATGCAGCTCGTTCTTCCGGATGAATCGCGCCATATCGATGACGAAGTCGTCCATGTACTCGAAAAGCCTTTCCTTGCGGATGAACTTCTTTTCACCGGCTTCGACGTGTATGACCCGCACGCCGGGATAGTGTTCGACGACGCGAGGCTGGCGAGCGTCATCCCAGCGCGTGTAAACATCGACTTCGTATCCGGTCTGCGCGAGATGACAGGCGACACGATCGACATAAACGTTCTGCCCACCGCTGTCGACGCCGCCGATCAATGCCAGCGGCGATGCGTGCTCACTGATGAATGCGATCCGCTTGTGCATCAGCCGCTCTGCATTCTCGATTGAAGCGGCACGTTTCGCGCGACAATATCCTCGAAAGTGTCCTGCCATTCCGAGGCAAAACGCTTTATGTCGAACTTCTTCAACGCGGTTGCGCGCGCGCCCGCACTCAGACGCTGCGCGTGTTCCGGATCGCGCAGAAGCAGATGCATCTTGTCGATAAGAAACGCGGGGTTTGTATGAACATAGCCTGAGACGCCGTTCTCGACGGTCACTGGCATTTCCGTCGTTGCGAGACCGATCATGGGCAGACCCACCATCATCGCTTCACAAACCGCGAGGCCGAGACTGGTATATCGGATTGGATTGAAGAAAAAGCGATACTTCGATATGAACGCCGGCAGCTCCGGCGGCGGCACTTCACCGATCCCTCCCACTTCCTTCGTACCCATTCCGACAATGTCGAGCGGAACGTGCTGGCGAACTTCCTGAAAGACGTCGAGCCCGAGGCGGCGCCCCCGACTGTGTATGTTGTTGATAACAACGATGCCTTTGTCGAGATCGCCCGAGTACCGGACATCTGCCGGCACCACGACAGCGTGTTCAATCACGCGAGAGGGAGTCCGATTGTTGTCCCACATCAGTCGGTTGAAATGCGTGACATGCACAATGAGCATGTCGGGATCATCGACAAAATGTCGGGTATCGGTGGGCACTTCGCGCGGTGGATCGTGTTCCAGGTAAATTCTGGGCAGTTCGCGTTGTTGCGGCGAAAGAACTTCGTACTGGTCTTCGAGATAGTTCTTCTGGTGCTGAAACAGCACGCAATCGAAATCCATATCCTTGACGTCTTCCGCCGGAACCTCGATGACATTCTCGCCCCAGGGAAACGGCCCTGATCGTCCCGCATAACCAGGTGCGCGACCTTCTTTCGCGGGAACGATGAACTGGCAAGGCGTCTGCGAGAGGTAATACAGATAACTTCCGTGTATGTGCCAGGTGAAGATTCGCAGCGGTGTATTTCGATGCTGATCGATTCTCATAACGCGAATTTCATCGTCTGTTCGTGGCGCGGGAGTTTCAGCGCGCGCTCCGCGTGACATACGACGCCATCAACGTCGTCCGCCTCCTCCGGCAACACGACTTGATGCAAGGCCCGATTCAATGGCGCCCAGCGTGTCGGGTCGGAGGCGAGGAATATCACGACGCTGGGCGTGCCCAACGCTGCAGCGACGTGCGATACACCGGTATCGTTCGAAACGACCAGTCGCGAGTTATGCACGAGTGCGCCAAGGACGCCTAGCGAAGTTCGACCGGCAAGGTTGATTGATTTCTCACGCATGTTGCCGCGCACTCGCTCCACTGCCTCGTATTCCGCGTCTGTGCCGGTGAACACGACGTCGTATCCCTTGCCGGCAAGAACATCGGCGACCTGCGCGAATTTACGCGGCGCCCACCAACGACGGATATCGCGCGCGCCTGGATGAACACAAACATAGTCATTTTTAATTCCATACTCTCGACGAAGCTGCTCGAATGCACGAAGGTCTTCATTGAATATCGGGAATTCCAGTGCCGCGCCATTCGCTTCTATGCCGAGAAACTTCATCAGGGAAAGGTGGCGCTGGATCTCAGGGAGATCTTCGGGATAAGGCATGAAGTTCTGCGAGTCAGGGCAGAAAGCGCCTTCCTGATAAAACCCCGCGACGCATTCTGCACCGAGCATGCATATCAGTGGATTGGTGACAGATCCATTGCCGTGCATTTGCAACACGAGGTCGTAGTTCGAGTCCCGTTCGCGTTGCAGAAAATACGCGAACGCGTTCGCATCGAAATCCTGCTCGGGCAAACCCGGAATTCCCGGAAAGCTTGTGAACCCATCAATGTATCGCGAGTATCGCTGCGCAATTGCCGCAGTCGATGGCAATCCGATAAGCGTGATCTCCACATGCGGATATGCGTTCTTCATTGCTCGCATTGCGGGAATGGCGCACATCAGATCACCCAGATGAAGAGCGCGAAACACAGCGACTTTTTCAAGTTCTCTCGGAAGACCGGACATACGCATAGCATCCTTGATGTCGTGTTGCTTCGTGAATTTGTGTTGCGTAATTGACGGGCTAAGGAGACTAGCATTCGCAACTGCTGCTTCCATTACCGGCATCACCCGAAGAACCCACCCCTCTCAATGAGCGTTTTCATCACTCACATCTCGTCGACTCACACATCTCGATTTCTGAATCTGAAGTGGTTGGACACATCACAAACGGCGCTGCGGTCGTGGAAAGGTCATGAGACATCTCGATTTTTCTGCAACGGCTGTCGCGTTCACGGGTAGACGTGGGCACTTGGCGCGGCTGAGCGCGAGCAACTGCAGAGAGGAACACGTTCGGAAAGCAACGGCTGTTGGACTTGAACGAAACATAAGGAATGGACTTTTCGGGGGAGGTGCTGGAGCATCGCCATGAGCAGAAACGAGCAGGAATCCGTCGACTATAAAAACACGTCGTTCAGAGAAATCCAGTTACGCGACCGCAACCTATCCTCCAGCCCCGAAGACGGCGGCAATGCGGGAGGGAACAATAACTTGGGTTTCTCGTGGGAAACATTCTCGGACAGGTCGCGCGTATCGATCGCAAAATATTGTTCAAGAGGGACTCGAGAACACACCTCTGACTTAATCAAGCACCGTCACACGTCGCCATGGTTTTTCACGGTCGGCATTGATGCACAGTGATTTCACGTTTAGGCAGGTAAGAGCAATGAAAACCGCTCGAGTAATTTTTAATTACGCAGTAGCGATCGTAGGAGGCAGATCACGGGAACGCGCCAGGCAACAATAAACGTCGTTCTGATGCGAGGACAACAGCGGTTCTCGGAGGATCCATGCATCGAACAAACATTCATTATTGCAAGAGCGGTTCGAGCCAAGACGCAAACAAACAACGACGCAATCTTCGACGGTTTTTTACGTTCGCCTGATGATTTCGCGCGTTGCAGATATGAGGAAATGAAAACTGAGCAGAGATTTCGGCCCACAAAAAACAAAGCCCTGATCCGAAGATCAGGGCTTTGCAGATTTAGGAGCCTGGCGGTGACCTACTCTCACACGAGGAGACCTCGTACTACCATCGGCGCTGAGCAGTTTCACTTCCGAGTTCGGGAAGGGATCGGGTGGTTCCCGCTCGCTATTGCCGCCAGGCAAACTGGTTTCAGAAACACGAGCTAATACTCATGTCCCTCAAATTCAGAAAGTTGATATGACGCTCAGTTGCGTGTCAGCCACACACCCAAGCGTTCAAACCACTTGGGGTTATATGGTCAAGTCTCACGAGCAATTAGTACTGGTTAGCTTAAGCCATTACTGACCTTCCACACCCAGCCTATCAACGTCGTAGTCTACGACGGCTCTTCAGGGGCCTCGAGGGCCCAGCGAAACCTCATCTCAGGAGGGGCTTCCCGCTTAGATGCTTTCAGCGGTTATCCCTTCCGTACTTAGCTACCCGGCTGTGCCACTGGCGTGACAACCGGAACACCAGAGGTACGTCCACTCCGGTCCTCTCGTACTAGGAGCAGCTTCCTTCAAGTTTCGAACGCCCACGGCAGATAGGGACCGAACTGTCTCACGACGTTCTGAACCCAGCTCGCGTACCACTTTAAATGGCGAACAGCCATACCCTTGGGACCTGCTACAGCCCCAGGATGTGATGAGCCGACATCGAGGTGCCAAACTCCTCCGTCGATGTGGACTCTTGGGAGGAATCAGCCTGTTATCCCCGGAGTACCTTTTATCCGTTGAGCGATGGCCCTTCCATACAGAACCACCGGATCACTAAGACCGTCTTTCGACCCTGCTCGACCTGTCCGTCTCGCAGTCAAGCACACTTTTGCCTTTGCACGCATTGCACGATGTCCGACCGTGCTGAGTGTACCTTTGTGCTCCTCCGTTACTCTTTCGGAGGAGACCGCCCCAGTCAAACTACCCACCATACACTGTCCCAGACCCGGATAACGGGCCATGGTTAGAACTCCGAACATGCCAGGGTGGTATTTCAAGGTTGGCTCCACGCTGACTAGCGTCAGCGCTTCAAAGCCTCCCACCTATCCTACACAAGCAGGTTCAAAGTTCAGTGCAAAGCTATAGTAAAGGTTCACGGGGTCTTTCCGTCTTGCCGCGGGTACGCTGCATCTTCACAGCGATTTCAATTTCACTGAGTCTCGGGTGGAGACAGCGTGGCCATCGTTATGCCATTCGTGCAGGTCGGAACTTACCCGACAAGGAATTTCGCTACCTTAGGACCGTTATAGTTACGGCCGCCGTTTACCGGGGCTTCGATCAAGAGCTTCGCGTTGCCGCTAACCCCATCAATTAACCTTCCGGCACCGGGCAGGCGTCACACCGTATACGTCCACTTTCGTGTTTGCACAGTGCTGTGTTTTTAATAAACAGTTGCAGCCAGCTGGTATCTTCGACTGATTTCAGCTCCATCCGCGAGGGACTTCACCTACATATCAGCGTGCCTTCTCCCGAAGTTACGGCACCATTTTGCCTAGTTCCTTCACCCGAGTTCTCTCAAGCGCCTTGGTATTCTCTACCTGACCACCTGTGTCGGTTTGGGGTACGATTTGATGTTACCTGATGCTTAGAGGCTTTTCCTGGAAGCAGGGCATTTGTTGCTTCAGCACCGTAGTGCCTCGTCATCACGCCTCAGCCTTGATTTTCCGGATTTGCCTGGAAAATCAGCCTACACGCTTAAACCGGGACAACCGTCGCCCGGCCAACATAGCCTTCTCCGTCCCCCCTTCGCAGTAACACCAAGTACAGGAATATTAACCTGTTTCCCATCGACTACGCCTTTCGGCCTCGCCTTAGGGGTCGACTCACCCTGCCCCGATTAACGTTGGACAGGAACCCTTGGTCTTCCGGCGAGCGGGCTTTTCACCCGCTTTATCGTTACTTATGTCAGCATTCGCACTTCTGATACCTCCAGCATGCCTCACAGCACACCTTCACAGGCTTACAGAACGCTCCCCTACCCAACAACGCATAAGCGTCGCTGCCGCAGCTTCGGTGCATGGTTTAGCCCCGTTACATCTTCCGCGCAGGCCGACTCGACCAGTGAGCTATTACGCTTTCTTTAAATGATGGCTGCTTCTAAGCCAACATCCTGGCTGTCTGGGCCTTCCCACATCGTTTCCCACTTAACCATGACTTTGGGACCTTAGCTGGCGGTCTGGGTTGTTTCCCTCTTCACGACGGACGTTAGCACCCGCCGTGTGTCTCCCGTGATAACATTCTCCGGTATTCGCAGTTTGCATCGGGTTGGTAAGTCGGGATGACCCCCTTGCCGAAACAGTGCTCTACCCCCGGAGATGAATTCACGAGGCGCTACCTAAATAGCTTTCGGGGAGAACCAGCTATCTCCCGGTTTGATTGGCCTTTCACCCCCAGCCACAAGTCATCCGCTAATTTTTCAACATTAGTCGGTTCGGTCCTCCAGTTAGTGTTACCCAACCTTCAACCTGCCCATGGCTAGATCACCGGGTTTCGGGTCTATACCCTGCAACTTAACGCCCAGTTAAGACTCGGTTTCCCTTCGGCTCCCCTATTCGGTTAACCTTGCTACAGAATATAAGTCGCTGACCCATTATACAAAAGGTACGCAGTCACCCCATAAAGAGGCTCCCACTGCTTGTACGTACACGGTTTCAGGTTCTTTTTCACTCCCCTCGCCGGGGTTCTTTTCGCCTTTCCCTCACGGTACTGGTTCACTATCGGTCAGTCAGGAGTATTTAGCCTTGGAGGATGGTCCC
>OBJO01000108.1_pt1 | contig 41168 bp, 29 predicted proteins | sample 1481741 | NCBI WGS metagenome assembly OBJO01 (sample SAMN06140803, study PRJEB22556) | human gut metagenome | host: Homo sapiens | place: China: Beijing | collected 2014 | reverse complement strand
ACTTCAAGTGGTCGAATCGCGGAATCAGCCGGCGGATATCATGTGCCGCGTCGTTGCCAGTCAAGCCGGGAAACTCGTTGCCGACGGTCAGTCGACCAGCGAATTGATCTGGATGATATGGTCGCGCTGCGGGCCGGTGCCGATCACGGAGATACGGCAGCCGGACAGTTCCTCAAGACGCTTGACGTAATCCTGACAGGTCTTCGGCAGATCATTGAAGTCGTGGATTTGGGAAATATCCTCGTCCCAACCCGGCATGGATTCGTAGATCGGCTTCGCTACCGCGAATTCGGACTGATCAGTAGGCATATCGTCGCGGCGTTCGCCGTTGACATCATAGGCCACGCACAATGGGATTTCCTTCAGGCCGGTAAGCACGTCGAGCTTGGTGAGCACGATGTCGGTCAGGCCGTTGACCTGAGCCGCATAACGATTGACGACCGCATCGAACCAGCCACAACGACGCGGACGGCCGGTGGTCACGCCGTACTCGTGGCCCTGGGCTCGCAGCCATTCGCCTTCCTCGCCGAACAGCTCGGTCGGGAACGGTCCTTCGCCCACGCGGGTCACGTACGCTTTGGAAACGCCGATCACGCGGGTGATCTTGGTCGGGCCGACACCGGTACCGGTGCATGCGCCACCGGCAGTCGGGTTGGAGGACGTGACAAACGGATACGTACCATGATCCACATCAAGCATGGTCGCCTGACCACCCTCGAACAGCACGGTCTTACCCTCATCAAGCGCCTTGTTCAACACCAGCGAAGTATTGGCAACATACGGCTTCAGGCGCTCGCCAAGACGAAGCAGCTCATCCGTGGTTTCGTTCACATCAATCGGACGACGATTGTACAGCTTCACCAGCATCTGGTTCTTCTGATGCAGGCTTGCTTCGACCTTGTCGTGCAAATGCTCAGCATTGAACAGGTCGTGCACGCGGATGCCCACGCGATTAATCTTGTCGGCATACGCAGGTCCAATGCCGCGACCGGTGGTACCGATCTTGTGCTTACCCAGGAAACGTTCCGTCACCTTATCAAGCACACGATGATACGGCGCAATAATGTGCGCACCCTCACTCACCAGCAGTCGGGAGCAGTCCACACCGCGGCTTTCCAAGCCGTCGATCTCTTCGAAAAGCACTTCAGGATCAACAACAACACCATTGCCGATAACCGGAGTCGCGGTCGGGCTGATGATGCCGGAGGGCAGCAGGTGCAGCGCATACGATTCGTCGCCGACCACCACGGTATGGCCCGCATTGTTGCCGCCGTTGAAGCGGGCAACATAGTCGACCTTCGTGCCGATCAGGTCGGTCGCCTTACCCTTGCCTTCGTCTCCCCACTGGGCACCGATCAAAACAATTCCAGGCATGTTGTTGCACCTCCGCGCGTATGCGATTTCGCCTCAAAGCCTTACCAAGGCCTTACAAAGACTATCCTGCGCCCTCTACCGGATATCTGCCGGATATGCACCGATCGGCCGTTGAAACTAGTCAGTTCCATCGTTTTCGTCTCATACAACGCGACACACCCACCGTGCCGCCACACGCCGCATGCATTACGCGGCGCGTGCGGCATCACACTACTTCAACGCCTTGCCCGCGCTGCCAAGCTGCCTGCAAGCCTCCACCACGCGTGCGGCCATGGCGCTTTCCGCTTCGCGCCCCCACGAACGCGGGTCGTACATCTTCTTGTTGCCCACCTCGCCATCGATTTTGAGCACCGAATCATAGTTGGAGAACATGTGACCGGCCACCGCACGGCTGAATGCGTACTGCGTATCGGTGTCGATGTTCATCTTCACCACGCCGTAGCTCACGGCCTGCGCGATCTCCTCCGGCGCGGAGCCGGAACCGCCGTGGAACACCAGGGCGAACGGCTTACCGGGAGCGACATCCAGCGAGTGCGCGGGGTCGGGCATTTCGCCGGCCTTAATCGCGAGCGCGACCGTGGTCTGGATTTCGTCGAGCAGTTCGGGGCGCAGTTTCACCACGCCCGGTTTGTATGCGCCGTGCACGTTGCCGAAGGTGAAGGCGGCCATGTAGCGTCCGCGCTCGCCAAGGCCGAGTCGTTGCGCGACGGCGATGCCTTGCGCGGGCGTGGAATACAGTTTGTCGTTGATTTCGGCGCTGTGCCCGTCTTCTTCGCCGCCGACCGCGCCGATTTCGATTTCCAGCACGGTGTGCGCGGCTTGGGATTTGTCGAGCAGTTCTTCTGCGATGTCGAGGTTTTCACCCAGCGGCACTGTGGAACCGTCCCACATGTGTGACTGGAAGGTCGGTTCCTGACCGTGCTTCACCTGTTCGGCTTCATGGTCGAGCAGGGGGCGCACCCATTCGTCCAGATACTGTTTGGCGCAGTGGTCGGTGTGCAGGGCGATGGTGATGTTGGGGTATTTCGCCGCGACTTCGTGCGCGAAGGCTGCGAAGGCAAGCGAGCCGGTGACGCGGTCGTTGACGCGTTGCCCGGAGAAGTAGGCGGCGCCGCCTACGGAGACCTGGATGATGCCATCGGATTCCGCCTCGGCGAAACCCTGGAGTGCGGCGTTCAGGGTCTGTGTGCTGGTCACATTGATCGCGGGATAGGCGTAACCGCCGCGGCGTGCGGCGTCCAGCATTTGCGCATAACGTTCCGGCGTTGCAATAGTCATGCCTCCATTATCGCCCGACCCTATCCCACTTATCATGTGACAACATTCGCCATCTTTCCTTTCCGTTTTCCCGACCGTCCGCTCCATATCCAGGTCGCCCGCCCCACTAGGGCCATATGCCGAGCGTTTTCGTCTCATATCCCGACATTTGCGGGACCGACCATTAAACAGGGCGAAACCATTGCGATCGTTCCATCGGAAGTCATAGAATATCCACCGGATCGCGCGACGAAGAGCCCAACCGGGTATTCCCGCACGGGCATGCCGCCGCACGTAGATGTTGCGACCAATACCCGCGAGGAGGCTTGATGCACCAGGTTTTCGCCATCTTCCTTCGAGACGTGAAACGCATTCTGAAGAACCCAGTGGCGCTCGTCGTCACGCTGGGTGTGGCCATCATCCCATCACTGTACGCATGGTGCAACATCCTCGCCAACTGGGACCCGTACGCGAACACGGGCAACATCCAGGTCGCTGTGGCGAACGAGGACAAGGGCACAACCTCCACGCTGGTCGGTCATCTCGACGCTGGCCAGCAAACCGTCAACCAGCTTAAGAAGAACCATCAGCTCGGCTGGCGTTTCGTTCCCGAGCAGCAAGCCATCGAAGGCGTGGAATCCGGCAAATACTATGCGGCGATCGTACTGCCGGAAGACTTCAGCTCCAGACTCATCGGCACCGTCACTGGTAAAGGCGACCGACCGTCGATCACGTACTACATCAACGAAAAGCTGAACGCGATCGCGCCGAAAATCACCGATACGGGTGCGACCACGATCGACGAGCAGATCAACACCACTTTCGTTTCCAGCGTGGCCGACGCCGTGGCGAAGGAAGTGAAGGAGGCAGCGGGAGAAACCACCGGCAGCATGAAAAACGCGCAAAGCGACGTCATCAACGATCTGACCGACACCATCAACCAGCTCGAAACCGTCCAACAGCAGCTGCGCGGCACGCGTTCCACGCTCGACAAGGCCCTCACCACCATCGATTCGGCCAAACAGTCCAACATCGCGCTCGCCTCGGGAATCACCAACTCGCTTGACACCGTCGGCAAGGCGTCCGACTTGCTGAGCGAGACGCGCACACAAACCGAACGATTCTCGAACACGCTGGTCGGAGCGCTCGACAACGGCAGCACGCAACTGTCCGGTCTGCAGGTCAACGTGAGCAATGCCACCGGCACCGTGCTCAGCGGACTGAACACCACGCAGGACGCGCTCGACCAAGTGTCCAGCACCATGCATCACGTCAACACCACCACCGGCAATGTGCTCGACGGCGTGGAGAAGGCGTTGCAGGCCAGCCAGCTGGATCCGAACAGCCAAACGTATAAGGATCTTTCCGCGCAACTCGCCGAAGCCCGCAAACAGCTGACGTTCCAGCAGCAGCGTATCGACGCCTTCGATCAGGACACCACGGCTGCGATCAACGCGGGGAAGAACACCGCGAACGGGTTCAACGACGATGTCACCACGCTGGCGAAAAACGGCACGGCGTCGATGGCGAGCGCACGCACGACCATCACCGGCACGGTCATGCCGAATCTCAACACCGGGCTCGATACACTCAGCCTGGCCAATGGGTCGCTGTCCGGCACGCTTACCACGCTGCAAAGCACGCTGGAACAGGGCAACGGGCTGCTCGACCAGTTGTCGCGCACCGTGACCCAAACGAACACCACCATTGCTGGCACGCAGACGCAGCTCGCCAATCTCGCCAAACAACTCAACACCACGCGCACCGATGCGGCCGCGTTGAGCAGTTCGGCGATGTTCCAGCAGCTTTCCCAAGCGCTCGGACTTGACGCGAGCGAGGTCGGCTCGTTCGTGGGCGAGCCGGTGCATTTGGACGAACAGGTCCTCTACCCGGTCAAAAACTATGGTTCCGCGGTCACGCCGTTCTACACGAATCTTGCGCTATGGGTCGGCGGATTCGTGCTCGTCGCGATCTACAAGCTTGAAGTGGACCGCAATGAGAAGATCCGCATGTACACGCCACGCCAAGGCTATATGGGCCGTTGGCTGCTGTTCGTCACGGTCGGATTCCTGCAGGCGATCATCGCCACGATCGGCGATCTCGCGCTGGGCATCCAATGCGAGCATCCGTTCCTGTTCATCCTCGCCGGCATTTTCGCCTCGTTCGTCTACGTGAACATCATTTACGCGCTCGCCGTGGCGTTCCGGCATATCGGCAAGGCCGTCGCCGTGATTCTGGTGATTATCCAGATTCCGGGCGCGGCAGGCCTCTACCCCATCGAGATGATGCCGGAATTCTTCCGCCGTCTGAAACCGTTCCTACCGTTCACCTACGGCATCAACGCGATGCGCGGGCCGATCGGCGGCATGTATGCCAACCATTATTGGATCGACATGCTCTCGCTGTTCTGGTATCTGCCTGTGGCGCTGTTCATCGGCTTGGTCGTCCGCAAGCTGGCGTTGAACCTCAACCGCCTGTTCGACAACCGTCTGGCGGACACTGATCTGATGATCACCGAATATAACGAAGGCACGGTGGAACCGTTGCGGCTCACCGAGACCGCGCAGCAGATCGCCGAGGAGTTCCCCGAACTCGCCCGCAGACGGGCGATTCATTTCTTCCGCCTGTACCCGCGCCTGGTGCGCTGGGGATTCCTCGCGCTGGCGGTACTGCCGTTCGTGTTCCTGCTGTTGCTATTCATCACGCGCATGAAGCTCGCCATGCTGCTCGGTTGGATCATTTCGATCATCGCCATCGACACGTATCTCATCGTGGTGGAGTATCTGCGCGAACGGTATGCGAATTATCTGGGCGAGGAAGCGATGAGTGCGGAAGAATTCCGCAGCGCGATCCTGCACGAGAACCTGCTGTTCCGGCCGGGCATGCATTACAAGCCGATGCATGCCGTACGCACGAGGCTGTATGAGACTGCGCATGGTGGTTCGGACGGACATGCGCCTGAACATGCGGCTGAGTATGCGGCTGGAAACACGGACGGAAATGCTGGCAGGAGTCTGCGTGAGGAGGGGAACGAACAGTGAAAATGATCTGGGGCATCTTCAAGCGGGACATGTGCCACGCCACCCGCAACGTGATCGCCGTGATCGTCTCGATGGGCCTGGTGGTGGTGCCGGCGCTGTACGCCTGGTTCAACATCGCGGCCAGCTGGGACCCCTACGGCAACACCAAGGCATTGAAGGTCGCCGTGGCCAATAACGACAAGGGTTACAAGTCGGATCTCATACCGGTGCGCGTCAACGTGGGCGAAACCATCATCAGCACACTGCACGCCAACGACCAGCTGGACTGGCAGTTCGTGAAAAGCGACAAGGCAATCGACGGGGTGAAATCCGGCGAATACTATGCGGCGATCGTAATTCCGAAAGGTTTCAGCGCCGACATGATGACGCTGTTCTCCCCCGACATCAAACACGCGCAACTCAAGTACTATCTGAACGAGAAAATCAACCCGATCGCCCCGCATATCACCGATCAGGGCGCGACAACCGTGGTCAACACGATCGACAAAACCTTCGCCAAAACGATCGCGCAAGTCGGACTCGACCTGACCTCAAGCATCCTACACTATTCGCAAAGCCCGCAAATGGCCGAATACATGCGCAACCTCAACGGCAATCTCACCACCATGGCGGATACGCTGAGCGGCGCATCGCAGCAGATAACGTCGTATTCGCAGCTGCTCGGCTCGGCGAACGACATCGTGGATTCCACGGGCAAACTGCTCGCCTCGGCGACCAAGGCGGGCAAACAGGCCCAGAGCGCGTTGAAGCAAGGCAAATCAGGTGCCACGTCGTTCACTTCGGCAGGTGCGAACGTCACCTCCTCAGTGAACACCGCGCTCGACCAGGTGTCAGGCGCGTTCGACCAAGTAGCTGCCAAGGTGAACAAGGCGTTCGACGCGATCGGCAAGGACTCAGACACCGCAGCCAGCCAGTTGACAACGTTGAGCGAACAAGTCTCCAGCAGCGAATCGCTGTACGACACGTACATCACAAGCCTCAACCACATGCACGAATCGGTGGAACAACTACCGGACAGTGATTCCGCGAAACAGGCGCTGCTGGAAGCCATCGACCGGGAGATCACGCTGCTGGAAGCCGCCAAAGGCGATTCGCAGAAGCTCGCGCAGCAGCTGAAAGACGCTTCCACGCAGGTCACGCAGGATACCGCAGCCGCGGAACGCTCCCGCAAGGAGATCCTGAACCGCATCACCTCCGCGAAGCAGTCGATCAGCAATGTGCGCGACGATTACGCCACGAACGTCAAGCCGAAAATCGACGCGCTCGCCTCCACAGTCAGCACGCTGATCTCCCAAACCGACAGCATGATCACCCAGCTGAGCGGCACCGCCGACGATCTGGACGATGTGACGGGCGATGTGGGGACGAATGTGACATCCATCCGTTCCACGCTCGGCACGATCGCGAAGAAACTCGACTCGTCGGCAGCGACGGTGAAGGAGCTGATCACGAAGCTGGAGACGGGCGGGAACGCCGGTGACGGCAACAGCGATGGTGGCGACGGTGACAACGACGCCAGTTCGTCCGATTCGGGTGAATCGGACGAACTACGTGCACTGGCCACCGCCAACGCGTCCACACTGTCCACGCTGATTTCCGCGCCCGTCGCACTGCATCGCGTCTCAGTGTACCCGATCGCGAACTACGGTTCGGCCATGGCGCCGTTCTATACGATCCTGTCAATCTGGGTGGGTGCGATCATCCTGTGTGCCATGCTGAAAGTGACAATTTCGGACCGCGAGAAGGCGCATGTGCTGGGCTTGGGCGACACGCTGCCGCGCGTCGCCGGCCCGTCCGGCCCGGGGAACGCCTCACGTTGGGGACTGCGCCTCGACCACGAGTATTTCGGACGGTACGCGATCTTCGCACTGCTCGCGTTGCTGCAGGGCACACTGGTTTGCCTGGGTGACATGTATTTCCTTGGCGTGCAGGCGAATCATGCGCTGCAGTTCCTTGCCGTGGGGTGGCTTGCCGCGCTCGTGTTCTCGAATATCGTGTATACGCTGACCGTGTCGTTCGGCGATATCGGCAAGGCCGTGGCCGTGGTGCTGCTGGTGATGCAGGTCGCCGGTTCGGGCGGTACGTTCCCTATCGAGACACTGCCGAAGTTCTTCCAAATGCTCTACCCGTTCCTACCGTTCCCGCACGCCATCGATGCCATGCACGCCGCGATGGCCGGATCGTACGGCAATGAGTACCTGCTTGACATGGTGTATCTCGCCTTGTTCCTGATTCCTTCGCTGCTGCTGGGATTGGTGTTGCGCAAGCCGGTGATCCGGTTGAACAACTGGGTGAACCGCAATCTGGAATCCACCAAGGTGATGTGACGAGGCGGATTTGAACGGGCTGGTTTAAGCCGGTTTAGATCGGTTTCGGCTGGTACACGGTCTGGGAGTCCGATTCGGGAGAAACGGACAACCAAGATGGGCGCATTACACCTTAGACGTCCGATTCTGCAGAATCGGACAATCAGCGGCGTCGCGCAAACCACACGTTGATCAGCGAGCCGACCACCACCAGCGCAACACCGATCCAGAATGGCATGCCCAACGTCACGCCCAATAGGAGCGTGCTGGAAGCAGTGGAGAACAGCGGCGTCGCATACGAACCGATCGCAAGCGTTTCCATACTGCCATGTAGCATGCCATACCCCCAGCACGCGTAGCCGCCAGCAATCGACGCGGCACATGCGAGCAGCGAAATATAGCCGCCGATGCCAGGCGCTACAGCTGGCAAACCGTCGCCCGAAACGAAATGGATAATCCACAGCACAACAGCAACGCAACAGAAGAAAATCGTCGTACCATCGTAACCATCGGACATCGATGGCGTCACGGTCGCGTAAAACGCCCAAATAAAGGCGCCTGCGAACGCGAGCGCGTACGGCAATGGATTGCTGGCGATATTGGCAACCGCTTCCTGCACGTCAAGGTTTTCACCGCCGACCGCCATTGCCACGCCGACGGTGGCTACGATTGCACCCGGCAGCGCTTCGGAGACCGAGCCGCGTTTGTGCGACACGGCGGCGGTCATCAGTACCAGCAGCGTCGGCCACAAATAATTGACGAGGCTGACTTCCACAGATTGCGCGTTCGTTGTGGCCAGACCGATCGACAGCGAGATCGACGCCTCGTATGCGATGAACATGAGTCCGCCTGCGACGAGGTACTTGCGTGGCGCTTGGCTAATCGGTTTCGGCCGTCGCACGATGAGCAGGAGCATGCCGCCGACAGTGTAGATGAGCGCCGAGCCGAGCGTGGCGCCGAACGATTCGGAAACGAGTCGCACGAGGCCGGCCATGAAGCCCCACAGGACGATTGCGAACAGGCCGATGAGTGTCGCCGCGTGTGATATGGCATGACCAAATAGGGGGGTACTGGGGCGTTCGCCTGCGGATTCGGCGGGAAGTTTCTGATCCGTATTCACGGATTCCAGCCTACCTGCCGCCCACCCCGCATGTCCGATTCCGGAGAAACGGACAATTGAACACCGGTTTTGGCACCTTGTGCGTCCGATTCACCAGAAACGGACGCACAAACATTCGGATTCGTATCCCTCACGTCCGATTCACCAGAATCGGACATTCCTGCGACCTGTGATGCCGCAAACCCGATTACCCCCGGAACCGCGCCAACAGCAGCGTCGGCCACCCCAACCGACGCGGCCACACCATCCGTATCAGCAGCCAAGTCCACGCGTCCCGCACCCCCACAGCCTGCCGACGCGCGCACGTCGCCCATGACCAAATCATCCAACGTCACGCCGAACATGTCGCAAAGCATCAGCAGCTTGTCCATTTCGGGGTATGCCTTCTCGGACTCCCATTTCGAAATTGCCTGCCGGGAAACGCCCAGCAGCATTGCCAGCTGTTCCTGCGTCATGTTGCGCGAACCGCGCAGATACTGCAGATTCTCTTTGAAACTCATGTCCGCCCTTTCGTCGAGTTTCCATATCGCCTCGACTTGCGATTATTGGCGATTGCCAAGCAACAGCTTGTCATAAGCGTCGCGTTCCACGCCACCATCTTTCGGTTGCATTGCGGTTCGCAACCAAATTTTGCGACGCAACCGACAGTTGCGCGGCGCGAAGTTGACTTCACGGGTCTTTTACGGCAATAGAAAAACCCTTGGAATTCCAACGATTCCAAGGGTTTCGAATGGAGCGGATGACGGGAGTCGAACCCGCCTTTAAAGCTTGGGAAGCTTTCGTTCTACCGATGAACTACATCCGCAAGGTTGTGCCTTTTGGGCACAATCATTTAGTCTAGCATGCATTCGCAGGATTCACGGCCATCGACCGATATTCGATACCGTCACCCACTTGCCAAATCGCATATCAATCAACGCGCAACAACCACAACAGCATTAATGTCATTCATCAGATGACATCAAAATATTCTGCAATGCATCCCCACAGGAAACACACACAATTCGCGTCAGAATCAGCGGAATCCTATGCAATCACGCATGACTTGCGCAACCTGCGCACATTGCAATCGCCGCCGATCAGCGACCATACCCGCCTTGCACGGGATGCTGCGAATAATCTCGCGAATAGCCCCCACCGGAGTATCCCCCTGCACCCGCACCGGCGCCGGCACCAGAGACACCCCCATTCTGCCGACGAATATCCTCCGAAGCATACCCGCTCGTCGCATAACCGCCAGCCAAATAGCCGGACTGCACGCCCCGCGCCTTCATCTCCTGACTCATCTGCATCAACCGGGCAATACGATCCTCAGTCGCCGGATGCGTGGAAAACAAGCGAGAAAAACCTTCCGCAGAAAACGGATTCGCAATCATCATCGCAGCAACCGACTGCGTACCAGCAGTCTTCTGCATCGGCATCGTCTCAGCGCCGTTCGAGATCTTATTCAATGCGGACGCGAGCGCCTCCGGATCTTCCGTAAGCATGGAACCATCTTCGTCAGCATCATATTCTCGCGTACGTGAAATCGCCATCTGAATAAGCGAAGCGGCGATTGGCGCAAGAATCGTGCTCAACAGCACACCCAGTAATCCAAGACCATTAGAGGACGAGTCATTGCGATCATCGCGCGAATTGCCACCACCGAAATACATGAGCGAATATCCGAGATACGAAATGACCGTCGCCATTGCGGACGCGATTGCAGACGTCAGGATATCGTGATTATACACGTGCATAAGCTCGTGCCCGAGCACGCCGCGAATCTCGCGTTCGTTCAGCATCCGCAGAATACCCTGCGTGCAGCAAACCGCCGCATGACGTTCATTGCGTCCTGTTGCGAACGCATTGGGACTCATGGTTGGGGCGATATAAATACGCGGCATCGGCTTGCCCGCCTTCGCCGACAGTTCGCGCACGATTTTGTACAGTACCGGCGCTTCCTGCTCGCTGACTTCCTGCGCGCGCATGGATGCGATCGCGAGTTTGTCGGAAAACCAGTAGGATGCGAACGTTGAGCCAAGTCCGATGAGAATGTAGATACCAAGCGTGCGCTGGCTGCCACCGGTCGCCCACCAAATGAGCATGATGACACCCCACATCAACGCGAATAACAGCGTTGTCTTCAAGCCATTGCAATGGCCATGCACCTGCAATTTGCCGTTCATGGTCACCAGCGTAGAAACGGAGTCTGAGTTTTTGCTGGATATGCGCTGGAGACTGGGCTGCGGAAAAGGCTAGGGGGCAGTTGCGGGAGTTCGCATGCTCAGCTTCTCCCCGGATGTCCGATTCTGGAGAAACGGACATCCGATGCATGCCAAGAGGCCTTTGGGTGACCGAATCGGGAGAATCGGACAAGTAGCAAGTCCTTCGTCCACATCACATGTCCGATTTACCAGAAACAGACATACAGAACATGTTTCGGACACTCCAGATGTCCGATTCACCAGAAACAGACATACAGAACATGTTTCGGACACTCCAGATGTCCGATTCACCAGAAACAGACATACAGAACATGTTTCGGACACTCCAGATGTCCGATTCACCAGAAACAGACATACAGAACATGTTTCGGACACTCCAGATGTCCGATTCACCAGAAACAGACAAGCACAGGATAAAAAATGCGTCTTGGGTGACCGATTCTCCAGAATCGGACATCCAAGACGCATGAAAGAAACCTGGGACCTATCAGATCAGATCCCAAACACCCACCTTAAGCGTGAGCCAGGGCGCGCATCTGCTCCGGATCGATGACCTTCTTGTGCTCACGGCCTTCCTTCGCACCCTCGGCACGTTCGAACGCATCGATCTTCTTCCAGCCAGCGAAGTCGATCGGCTTGACACCGCGCGATTCCAGCAGCCGGTCGATGGACTCCGGATCACGATCGGCAGCCACACGACCGCCTTCAGCAGCCTTCGACAAATCCTCCAGCATATTGGTCACGATCAGCAGTGCGTCGGACTTGGTGGAGCCGATCAGGCCAACCGGACCACGCTTCGCCCAACCGGTCGCATACAGACGCTCGCGCACTTCATCCGTGGCTTCAGCGGCCGTAGTGATACGACCGTCACCGTTCGCGTTCGCCAAGTGCGCATGACGCTCGTCGTACGCAATGCCCGGCGCGGTGGCCGGTTTGTAGCCGATCGCATGGTACACAGCCTGCACCGGATACTCTTCGAATTCGCCGGTACGGCTCATCTTGCCGTCCGCCGATGTCTCGGTCTTTTCCACACGGATGCCAACGACCTTGCCGTCCTCACCCAACACTTCGACCGGAGCGGAATTGAAGTGCACGTAATATTTGCGGTCAGCCGGATTACCCTCATAATCCACGTCACCGTCATCTTCCATGTCTTCCGCCATCTCACGAATCGTGAACAGCTCTTCGACCATCTGACGAGTCAGCTTGTCTTTGCCGGCCTCTTCAATCGTGTCTTCATCCAAATCGAAATCGTCTTCGTTGATGATCAGCTGCACTCCCGGCAGCTTCTCCATCTCACGCAATTCCTGCACGGAGAACTTGGCCTGCGCCACACCGCGACGGATGAACAAGTGAAGCACACGCGCCTTGTTGGACTTGATGCCCTCATATACGTTGTCCGGAATGTCGGTGCGCTCCTTCAGATCATCGGCATTGCGCATGAGCTCGCGAGCCACGTCCATGGCCACGTTGCCGCCGCCGATCACGGCGACTTCCTCAGCTTCAAGCGGCCATTCGCGAGCGCCGGTCGGATAACCGTCGTACCATTCCACGAACTTGGCTGCGCCGTATACGCCGTCCAGATCGGCGCCCGGCAGTCCGAGCGGCTTGTCTTCGACTGCACCGGTGGCGAACAGCACGGCATCGTAACGTTCGAGCAGTTCGTCGAGCGTCACGTCCTTGCCGAATTCCACGTCGCAGTACAGGTGGATGTCCGGATTGTCGAGCGTCTTTTCGAGTGCCGACGCGATGAATTTGATGGACGGATGATCGGGGGCCACGCCGTAGCGCACCAGACCGAACGGCACCGGCAGCTTTTCGAACAGGTCGATTCGGGCGGCAGTGCCGAGGCCGAGCTCCTCGCCGAGCTTCTTCAACTGGCGCAGGAAAATGTCAGAGGAGTAGACGCCTGCAGGGCCGGCGCCGATTACAGCAATACGAAGTTCATGAGTTTCAGTCACGCGCTCTAGCCTAATGCATTCCCTGCATTTGCAACAGGGGCGCTCATGTACTTTCTTACGACTTCTTCGCCTTGTGCGCACTGGCGTTGGTGTTTGCGCTGAATCCAGATGAATCCAACGTGTGGCTGCATTAATCGTACGCGATGAGCGCGGCAGATGCACGTACAATCGCAAGTAGTCGCAGAATCGCGGGATGTAGGAATCCGAAATATCGGAATTCGCCCATCCCGCAATCGCAAGCAAGTACTTATTAAGTACCAGGCAATCGTAAGAAGGTGGCAATGCGCATTCACATCACATATACCGGCGGCACTATCGGCATGATTGACTCGCCGAACGGCCTGATTCCGGGCGCCGACACTCGCGGATGGCTGTTCCGTCTGCTGGAGGACGCGCACATGGACGCGAGCCTGTTCACGTTCACCGAGCTTGATCCTCTTATCGACTCGTCGAATGCGACTCCCGACAATTGGCAGACGATGGTCGACGATTTGCGTGCGCACCGCGATGATGCCGACGCGTTCGTGGTGTTGCATGGCACCGATACGATGAGCTATTCGAGCGCCGCGCTTGCGTATGCGTTGGCTGATTTTGGCAAGCCGGTGATTTTCACGGGTTCACAGCATCCGCTTGGCAAGATCGAGTCGGACGCCACTGCGAATGTCACGGGCGCGCTGAATGCCGCGATGAGCGGACGATTCCACGGTGTGGGACTGTTTTTTGGACATCACCTGTTTGCGGGCAATCGTGTGAGCAAGTCGTCGAGCTGGGCATTTGAAGGTTTTTCGGCGCCTTCCGTCGGCCCGCTGGCACGCACTGGCACGCCATGGCATTGGTATGCGGGCGATTCCGCTGCGGTTGGCTGCGGTTGGACGTCGCCTCAGCCTTACTCTCGCCATGATGTTGCGGTGATCGATATGGCACCCGGCATTTCCGCGGCACGGTTGGAAGCGATGCTTACGCCGCGGCCGGAAGCGGTTTTGTTGCGTGCGTACGGCGTCGGCAATGTGCCAAGCGACGAGCCTGGACTGACTGACGTGATTGCCGACGCGCTGCATGATGGCGTTCCCGTTGTGATTGCATCGCAGTGCCAGCAGGCGGAAGTACTGCTCGGCCATTACGAGACGGGCGATGCGATCGCACGCGCCGGCGCAATTGGATCTGGCGATATGACGCTGGAAGCCACGTATGCGAAAATCATGTTCCTGCTGTCTCAAGGCGTGACCGGAGCCGACTTCGGCAAGTGGATGCACACATCGATCGCTGGAGAAATCTCCCCGAGCTCGCTGTAAACAATCCCAAAACTTCCGAATCTGCCTTATACATGCCTTATGTATGGCAGATTCCGAAGTTCGTCCGGAGCTATCTGCGTTATATATGGCAGAGCTGTTTTGAGAAACCGGACTTAGAGGGTGTATTCTCGCCCCCTAAGTCCGGTTTTCTCATATGGACCTGCCAGATATAAGCGAAATACTTGCTGGCAGACCTCCAAATCTGCCATATATAGGCGAGATACGGGGTTTCGAGGCGCAATCAGGCTGATTCGCCACGGTCGAAAAGCACGGTGAGCGCCCACAGAATGCTGACAACATCAATCGCTTCCTGCATGAACGCGCCGACAACCACGGGAATCAGATTGAACGCGGCCGCGATCATGCCGATAATCGCAAGGCCGAGGCCGATCAGCACCGCCTGCAACATCACCTTTTTCGTGCGGCGCGCGATGGCGATGGCCCGCGGAACGGACGCAATGTCGTCATTCATGATGACCACTTGCGCAGATTCGGAAGCCGCGGTGGACGTGCCGTCGGTCATGGCCATGCCGATATCGGCAACCGCAAGTACGGGGGCGTCGTTGACGCCGTCACCGACCATCATGGTGATTTGACGATTCTTGGATTCGCCGGTTACGCGTTGCTTGATGCGATTCCACAACGACAGCTTCTGGTGCTTGGATTCAGTGGCGCTCTTGACGGCGGCAACCTTGTCTTCAGGGAACAGTTCGGACTGCACGTCGTCGATACCGACTTCGTTTGCGATGATGCGGGCGGACGCAGCCTTGTCGCCGGTAAGCATGGACAGTTCCTTGACACCCAACTCGTGCAGGCGAGCCAAAGAACGCTTCGCATTCTCGCGAGGCACGTCACGAAGTACGATGCGGGCGGCAAGACGGCCGTCAATCGCCACGTATGCAGCCATTTCGTCAGGAGCGAGCGGGGCAAACAGCGAGTTTGCGGTTTCAGGCTTGCGAGCGGCGGATTGGGTTGCGACGGACGCGGAAGTAGAGGGCGCGGCTGCAGGCTGCGCATCGTCAGGCACCCCGTTCCTCACTCCCATAGTGTCCGATTCTGGAGAATCGGACAAGTAAACACACGTTTTAGCCCTCTGGATGTCCGTTTTTGGTGAATCGGACATCCGCAGCGCATTCTGAGTCTCCCGTTTGTCCGATTCGGCAGAATCGGACACGTAATACGTCGCATCCGGCATATGCAGCACCGGCGTGAATCCGGATTCGTCAGCCGTCACGTATGCGAACCGCCCCACGCGCACCTGATGCCCGTTCACTTCGCCGGATATACCCTTGCCGGACTCCTCTACAATGTTCTTCACCACCGGATAGTCGCGCCCGTGCCCCGGCAAATCGCGCTCGACGCACAGCCTCTGCCCCGCCGCATACCGCGCATACAAATCATCCATAGCCTTGCGTCCGGCCGCCGCGATGCCTTTCGACAGAATGTGCACCGAATAGCCTTCCACCACGCTGGCCATCATGAGAATATGGTCCTCATTGAACGGCGAACTCGTCTCAAACGGCTTCTCCACACGTACGACCTGCGGCTGCTTGACGGTGAGCGTGCCGGTTTTGTCGAAGAAAATATGCGATACGCGACCTAGATTTTCCAGCACATCCTGCGCTTTGATCAGAATTCCCGCTTTGGCAAGTCGCCCGGTTCCAGCCACATATGCGACCGGCGCGGCAATCAACAGCGGACACGGCGTAGCAAGCACCAATACTTGCGCAAATCGCAGCGGCAATCCGGAAATCGCCCATGCAATCCCAGCAATCGCAAGCGAAAGCACGGTAAACGGCACTGCAAGCATATCCGCGGTCTTTACGACAGCGGGGCGCGACTCTTGCGCCGACGAAACCAGCTCGAGAATCTTCTGATACTGCGAATCCTGCGCAAGTTGCGTGGCACGCATGGTCAATGTTGTGGAGCCGTTGACCGCACCGGACATCACGCGAGCGCCCGCATATACTTCGCGGGGAACGGGCTCGCCGTTGATGTTGCTTAGGTCCAACGTGGCCACGCCCGACAGCAGCTCACCGTCGACCGGCACCGTTTCGCCGGGCAACACCAGGATCACGTCGCCGAGCTGTACCTGATCAACGGGGACCGTTTCGAAACGCTCTCCAGCCGCATCATACGTCTGCGCGGCACCTTTTGTGTCCGTTTCTGGAGATTCAGACGCAAAAGCACGCTTTTCACCGTCTTGGTTGTCCGTTTCTCCAGAATCGGACACTCTGACAGCACGAAATCCGTCGGCTGTCACGTCGGCCGTATGCTCGCTGCCCGACGCGTGCACATGCCCCCGCATGCCGGGCAGCACGACCACGTGCGCGGTTCGCGGTGCCGCGTCGATCAGCGCGGTCAGGTTGCTTTCGGCCTTTGACTGCGCGAATTCCTCGATCGCTTCGCCGGACGAGATCATCAGCACCACGGCCCATGCGGCCCAATATTCCTGCACTGCGACCGTCGACGCAATCGCGACGACCGCCAGCAGATCGACGCCAACATGCCCGTGCCGCAGATCGTCGATCATGCCGCGTACCGTCACCACAATCGTGTACGCAACCAACGCGATCACAATCCACTGTCCAACGCCCGGATTGAACGCACTCAACCCGTCAACGCCGACTTGCGAAATCCACGAATCCCACGCAGCCTCGCCCCACGGCTTCCACTCCCCCAGCAATGCCAACGGAATCGCGGACAGAATGGTAATCGGCAATAGCGGAACCTGTTTGCACAGTCGCCAGCAAATATCGATGATTCTACGCATGAGAATCTCCTTACGCTCGTATCGGACGCCTTGTTAACCCATCGGCGCCTCGCCCGCGCGAGCCATCGATACACGGCGTAAAAAGATATTTTCAGCATAGCAAATATTTGCGATTTTTGTGCCGCAATGCAGCAATAAGGGCTGTGCGATTGCTCACACAGCCCTTATTGCATTCTTCTTTTGGCTTGCTTTTTGTTGATTTTCGCGGTTTTCGTTGTACTTGCGATTTCGTGGTGCCAGCCGCGTCTTCGCCGTCAGCCTATCGGGTGGCTTCCGTCCGTTCGCATGTCGCGAAACGTTTTAGCCAGCCCAACAGTCTTGACTTGCGCACCGCAACAACTTGCGTCCGTCAATTCACGCACCGCATCAACATCTCGCTTTACCACAGGCCGAACGGGTCGAACAGGCCGCCACCGTCACCGTAGCCGTTGCTACCGTTGCCGTCGCTCTGTCCATTTCCGTTGCCGTTGCCGTCATTACCGTAACCGTTGCCATTGCCGTTCTGGCTCTGGCCATCATTGCCGTTGTTCCGCTGGTTCTGGCTGTTGGAGGAGTTCGTTTGGGATTCCTCCTGGTCGAGTGTCACGTCAAGCTCCATGGTGTTGCCGTCGCGCACGACCGTCAATGTCACCTTGTCGTTCATGGCGGAGGCGCGCACGTAGCCGAGCAGCGAATAGTTGTTGTTCACCGCCTTGCCGTTGAACGCCACGATGGAGTCGCCGGCCTTCACTCCGGCCTTGGCCGCCGGGCTGTCGTCGACCACGGACTGCACCTGCGTGCAACCGCGGGTCACGCCGTCCGCCTCAACCGTGGAGCTCTTGATGGTGACGCCGAGCGCCACGTGCTGCACGGTGCCGTTGTCGATGATCTCGTTAGCCACACGCTTTACCAGGTTCGACGGAATGGCGAAGCCGATGCCGATGGATCCGGCGGTGCCGGAAGACGTTGTGGTGGATGCGATGGATGAGTTGATGCCGATCACCTGGCCGGCCGCATTGAAGGTCGGACCGCCGGAATTGCCCGGGTTGACGGCCGCGTCAATCTGCACGGCGTTGGTGACGATGTCGTTGTTGTTGTCATCGGACACGGTCACCGGGCGGTTGAGCGCGGAAACGATGCCGACGGTTGCGGTGTCATCGTAGCCGAGCGGATTGCCGATGGCCATCACGGATTCACCCACGGCAAGATTGTCGGAATCGGCAAATTCCGCGGCTTTCAGATTGCTCGGCGGATTGTCGAGTTTGATTACGGCCAGATCGGTGGTGGTGTCGGTGCCGACGATTTGCGCTGAGTAGATGGTGCCGTTGGCGAGCGTCACTTGAATCTGCTTCGCACCGGAAATCACATGGTTGTTGGTGACGATGTAGCCTTTGTCGCTGATGATTGCACCGGAGCCTTTGGCGCTGCCGTCGCTGGTTGCCACATCAATGGACACCACAGAATCGGACACTTCCTTCGCCACCGCGCTCCAGTCCGCGGCCTCGCCGGATTTGGCTTTCGCCGAACCGGATCCGGACGTGTTGGACTTCACGCTGGTCAGTGAGCTGGAGGTGGGTACGGTCACCCATCCATTGGTGATTGCCGCGTAGCCGACGCCGAGGCACAATGCCGCGGAGACGAGGGCCGCCACCACGCCGGTCATCACATGCCCGGTCACGCCGGAAGCGGACTTCGGCTTGGTTGCTGCGCCATTCTGCTGCGGGGCACCGAACGGATTACCGTTATTCGGATTCCCAAACGGGTTGCCGTTATTGGGAGTATTCGGCGCTGCTGGCGGCACGTTGGCACCGCCTTGCGCAGCGGGCTTCATGAATGGATTGCCGTTATTCGATTGCGCGTTCTGCTGATCGTTCTGCTGATTTCCACCCACATACGGATTCCCGAAGAAAGGATTGCGACGCTGCTGCGGCTGCTGTCCGGAAGCCTGCCCGTAGGCGCCATACTGTGGCTGCGGAGGCATGTTCGGCGCGCCATTCGCGTCTGCCGGCGGCGTCGGTACCGGTCCGTATGCACCATATTCCGGTGCCGGACGGTACTGCTGGGTCGGCGCATCCTGCGCGGAGCCGCCAACTACCGTGCGTTCGCCCGCTGCGGAGGCATAATCCGGCGCATCATCCGCCGTAGCCGCGGACCCCGTCGAAGCATCACCGTTCGCAACAGGCATGGCGGCCGTCGGCTGCTCCTCGGTACCACTCTGCAGGTCGATCGGCTCGGTGGCCGGCTCGGCGGCATACGGCTCGCCCGTATAAGCTTGCGTCTGTTCCGCATCAACCGGCGACGTCGGCGCGGTCTGCTGCTCGTCATTCTGCGGCTGCACGGCGTTCTGGTCGTTCTCTTCAGCCATTTTCGCTCCTTATTCGTCTCGCGGCATTTCACAAATCAGCAATCGTGCCGCTCGAACTGCTATCTATGAGTAAAGATACTCGCTCTGGAAGTTTCCTGAATGTTTGTTGAAAGTAGCAATCAAATACGTTCAACATCGATAATGAATCTGAAGATCACGTAAATTGCGATTCGCGCTTTTGCCGCATTTCTTTGAATCTTCCGTATCTTCATTTCACCAAACGCGTATTTTGCAGCACTTTTAAGAATCGGCGCTATCGCATAAAGTATTTCGCATGACAAGCCTTAACGAATCATCTATCGGCACAGCGCAAGACTCGCAAAATGCGGCAGCCTCAGTGCCCGAGAATCTCATCGAACATCCGCGCGGAGCGGAACCGGGCAAGCCGGGCCGCCGCGACGCCTTCTATTTCGAACAGAAAACCCGCCTTCCCGACGCGGCCGACGGCAAGGGACGCGGCGGCGCACGATACGGCCGCACCGGCACCATTCATACCCCCCACGGCGATATTCACACTCCGGCGTTCGTGCCCGTGGCCACGCAGGCCGCGATGAAAGCCGTACTGCCCGAAACCATGAAGGACCTCGGCGCGCAATGCCTGCTGTCCAACGCGTTTCACCTGTATGAACGCCCCGGCGAGCAAGTGCTCGACGAAGCCGGCGGCCTTGCCAAATTCATGAACTGGAACGGTCCGACCTTCACCGATTCCGGCGGTTTCCAAGTGCTTTCGCTCGGCGCAGGCTTCAAGAAAACCCTCGCCATGGACGTGACCGGCATGAAATCAGACGACGTGATCGCCGAAGGCAAGGAGCGTCTCGCGTTCGTGGACGAGGACGGTGTAACGTTCAAATCGCCGCTCAACGGCTCACTGCACCGTTTTTCCGCCGAAATTTCAATGGGAATCCAGCATAAGATCGGCGCCGACATCATGTTCGCGTTCGACGAGCTGACCACACTGATGAACACGCGCGGCTACCAGGAGCGTTCCGTGGAACGCACCTACCGTTGGGCGCAGCGTTGCGTTGCCGAGCATAAGAGACTTACCGAAGAGCGCGTCGGCAAGCCGTATCAGGCGCTGTATGGCGTGGTACAGGGCGCGAATTATGAGGATTTGCGCAGGCATGCGGCCGAACAGATCGCTTCGTTGGATTTCGACGGCGTCGGTATTGGAGGTGCGATTGAAAAGCGCATTATCGGCGACACTTGCGCCTGGATTTGCGATGCGATGCCGGAAAGCCGACCGCGCCACGTGCTCGGCATCGCCGCAGTCGACGATATTTTCGCATGCGTCGAGAATGGTGGAGACACGTTCGATTGCGTCGCACCGGCGCGTTGCGGCCGAAATGGCGCGATTTTCACGCGCGGCGGACGTTACAACATCAAGCGCGCGCAATTCAAGCATGATTTTGGCCCACTTGAAGAGGGCTGCGATTGCTACACATGCACGCATTATTCGCGCGCTTACGTGGATCATGCGTTGCGTGCCCGCGAATTCAACGGTTTCACATTGGCGACGATCCACAACGAGCATTTCTTCGTGAAGCTGCTGGACGATATTCGCGCGTCTATTGACGGCGGATATTTCGACGAATTCCGCGACGAAACCCTGGCCCGCTTCTACGCCAACGGTTCCCGCGGATGATGCGCTGCCAGATGTTCCGCCCAAACGGACGCTAGGCCACACTTCCACATTTCAAGGCACCGACGAACAAACCCGTCGGCGCCTTTTCATGCATGGCGAGCCCGCACTCGCCGTCTCGTTCTCAGACTTGTCACCAGATGTGTCCGATTCTGGAGAATCGGACAACCACACCACATGTTTCATGCCCTACATGTCCGATTCGGGCGAAACGGACAACCACAATGCTTATCTCACGTTCTACTTGTCCGATTCTGGAGAAACGGACAAGTAAGCAACCTAAAAACACTCGCTGGATGTCCGAAACGCCAGAATCGGACACACAGAGCGTCGCGCCGCTTGAATTTTCCTACGGAAAATGGCGGGATCAAGGATGGCTCCGTCGTACGGAAGCCCACAGGGCTTCCTCCCTCCTCGCGTCGCGCCGCTTGAATTTTCCTACGGAAAATGGCGGCGCGACACGCCGATTTGAGGTTGCGCAGGTTTTGGTGTAGATTAGTCGACTGTCTGCGAGCGTGGCGGAATGGTAGACGCGCTGTCTTCAGGTGGCAGTGAGTGTATGCTCGTGGGGGTTCAACTCCCCCCGCTCGCACCATGGTGAAAGGCCGGAGCCGAAAGGTTCCAGCCTTTTCGTTTCCCAAGCGGCAGTATGGCTCAGCAGCTCCCAACATTTCCGGCAGGAATGCTCCAGGATGCCGAATCCCTTTCATCTGTCATTGGTTGTTTCGGCGGATTGCACGGAGTACGGACTCACCGGTGAGGAGTTCACCGTCAATGCCGCCGGGCAGAGCTACATCAGCTACGCGGATTACGCGATCGCCGTGGTGAATGAGGCCGAGCAGGCCGCGCACGTGGGCGAGCGCTTCTCCGTGTACGCCAAGTAGTACTTCCCTCTCCTGTGCCGTGCATGTCTGGTTCTGCAGCATCGGTCATCCGCGGCACATTTTTTATGCCCTGGATGTCCGATTCTGGAGAAACGGACAACTGTGGGGCAGTTTTACCTGTTTAGTTGTCCGTTTCTGGTGAATCGGACAACTAAGGTATGGGTTTTGCGTTCTGGATGTCCGATTCTCCAGAATCGGACAGTTTATGGCTATGGCGAGCGGTCAGCGCACGAGGAAGACCATGATGATGATCATGGCGAAGCCGGTCAGGTCGGTGAAGGTGAACGTTTCGCCGGCCCATGCCACTGCGGTGATGGTGGCCATGACCGGTTCGCTGGTGCCGAGCATGGTGGCACGCACCGCGCCGACGCGCATCACGCCTGCCATGTAGAGCCAGAACGCGAGGAACGTGCCGCATACGATGGTGTAGAGCAGCAGAAGCACGCCTCGCGCGTCCAGTGCGGGAATGTTCGCCCACGGTTGCGCGAACGGGCATAATATGAGTCCGGACATGAGGAATGTGATGCCGTTGATGGTCATGTTGCCCCATTTGAGCATGAGCACGACCGGCAGGATGGACATGGCCGCGGTGCTCACCGCGTCAACCAGTCCCCATGCGAGCCCCTGCCATGGCAACGACAGCGAGGCGAAGTTGCCGCCGGTGGCGATGAGGAACGTGCCTGCGAACGCCAGGAGCACGCCGACCAATTCACGCTTGAGGGGCAGTCGTTTGCCGCGCAGGCATACCCAGGCGAGCACGAAGATCAGGTTGAGCGTCTGCAATACGGTGGCGGTTCCGGAGTTCGTCCAGTCGATGGTCATCAGGTAGGAGACCTGCACCAGAAGCACGCAGAGCAGTGTGGTGACCAGATATTTCGGATACGATTTGACGTCTTTGACCGCTCCGGCGAGTTTCTGCGGTGTGGTGATGGCCGATCCGACCAGGAAGATCAGGCTGGCGAATAGCGCGCGTACGCAGGAAAGCCAGATCGGATCCAGCTGGTAGTCACGCATCAGCAGTTTGGCCACGGTGCTGTTCATGCCCCACATGGCACCGCCCAGCAATGTCATGCCAGTGCCGATGAGCAGGCTTTTCGGCGTCTGTTCCAGCACATGTTCCGTTTTTTTCGTAGTTTTTTTCGCGGTTTTTTGCGATTCGGAAGTTTTCTGCGATTGCGACGCCTGTCCCGACGTTTGCTTTGCCACGGCCTGCCCTCGCTCTCTCCACGGCTTTCACGGCAAATTCACGGCGATTGTAACGCACACGGTACGCATATTAAACGTCAGTTATGCAAAACAGATTTATTCCGCCAAGCTTGCGTTCGGCGCTGACAAAAAATCGAGGATTTTGCCGAGATATGATCCGAGCACAGCATTCGGCATGGAGAAAATTTCGTGCAATGACTGGCTGTATCGCACTTTTTCGATGGAACCGCCGCCTTCTCGCACACGTTCGACGAAGTCATCTTGTGGTCCGTTGAGCACCCACACGTCGCGTCCGGCTTGGAATAGCAATACCGGAGCTTCGATGGCTCCACACATGTCAGGTTTGAGCACGGCTCGGGAAAGCGCCATCGCCTGGTTTGCCCAATCGAACGTGGCCGCGTTGGTCTGGCACGTCACGTCCGCCAAACGTTGCTTGTGGAACCAGCGGATGCGTGCCTCCGAGGCCCCGCGGTAGTCGTCGAGATTGAGGTTGCCGTCGAAATCGGCATGCCCGAACACACGCGATTTGCCGAAGCCAAGCCCGCAGATTACGCCGACCACAATGCGTGCGACCCACGTCGGCATGCCGACCACCGGCGCGATCATCGGCGCGGACAGCACCGCCTTGTCGAACAGCGACGGGTAACGTTCCAGCGCGGCCGCGCCGATGCCGCCGCCCATGGAATGGCAGTACAGGTACATTGGGCCACCATCCGCCGCCTCACGCCCCACAGTCTGTGCAAACGTGGCGAAATCGGCCACATATCGCCGCCAATCGTCAATCCATACCAAACTTGGATTGCTCATATCGTGCGCGGAATGGCCATGCCCGCGATGCTCGAACACGCACACCGAATAGCCGGCCAACAGAAAGTACCACACCATTTCGCTGTATTTGCGTCCGAATTCGGTGAATCCGTGCGAAATGACGATCGTGCCACGAAATACGCCCGAAGCGCCTTCCTCGCGCAACGCGTCGAATGTGCGCGCGTCGTAGCGGTAGTAATGCAACCGGCCGGGGCGCTCCAACTTGGGCAACGCCTTGCCTTCCCAATCGACGGTGGCCGGTTCCATCCAACCTTCCGTCATGCAAGCCTGCAGCGCAGGCAGCACCGTAGCGTCCATTTCGGCGTCATAGCGCGCCTCGTCGATGAGCGTGATAGTCATGGTTCCATCTTAGGCGAACGGCGCCAAGACGAAACTAAGCACAGGCATACGCGCTGTATAACGATGCGTCAGTGCATCAACGGCGTACCGGAACAACCGAATCGTCACCCCCGCGCGCCATCCTCGCATACTATGGAGGTATGAAGTTCGTTTCACTGCTGATGGTGGTAACGCTGTCTCTCACCGGCACACCAACGTATGCGTACGCGGCGGCAACTCCCGTTGACAACAACGGTGATATCTCCGCTGCCCAAGATTCCAACTGCCCAACATGGCTGCAATGGCTGTGCGGAAAAGGAAAGTGATCGCATGATGTCCACGCGGGAAAAGCATCCCAAGATTCACCGCATCGCGCTGGTCGACAATGATCCGCGAGCGCTGGATTCGCTCAGTGCCGTCATTGCCAGCAAAGTGCCGACCGCGTATGTGGTGTGGACGGCGACTTCAGGCTGTGAGGCGATAGAACGTTGCCAGGATGCGAACGGCCATGTCAGTTTGTTGATTCTCGATATGTCGATGGAGGGATTGCAAGGCCCCGCCACGTGTCGTCGGTTGCGTTTGATGGGCCAGCGCATGCCGATTCTCGGTGCAACCAGTTTTTCCATCAATAGTTATCGGGACAAGCTGGTTGAGGCTGGTGCGCAAGGGTTGGTTGGTAAGGAGAATGCCGACCAGTTGGCGCAGATTATTATGCGTATGTGCAATGGCGAGGTGATGGAGGGATTTGAGCCGCCTGCGTTGGCCAATCTGCGTATCAGCAGGGAGGCTGAGACCACTCCCGCGCTTACCGTTCGTGAGGAGCAGATTATTTCCTTGTGCGCGGAGGGCATGCTTGACCGGGACATCGCCGAGCGTTTGGGGATTTCCGCAGCCACCATCCGCAAACATATGCAAAGTATTTTAAGAAAACTCAACTGCAAGACCTCGCGTCAGGCAGTGGCACTGTGGGTGAGGTCCAATGCGCTCTAAACCCGCAACTCAGTACATTGCGTGGCGCAACCGTATGCGCACGCAGCATCCGAACCTGTGGCATCCAATCCGTTTCGCCCATTATGCTGATCGTGCTTGCATGGACCATATACGGCGTTTGCTACGAGCCTCCTACCGACATATTTGGCGTGATATGGGTTGCGATGCTGGTTACGGCGCTCGTACTGTCTCCGCTGTTTCTGAAAAGTACATCGGTGGCGATTCTCGTGATTGCCTCCATAGGCGATCTGTTTACTCCCTACGCGCATTTGGGAAATTCTCTTCCCGCGCAGCTTTACGCCTATGGCATGCTCGCATACAGCACTAATGCCATTATCGTGGCAACGTTACTCACATATTACGTTGTTAACATTCTGCTGATTGACCCCCCTGACCCAAATACCAACCCCGTCGCCATGGTCAGCATGTATGCCATGGTGCTGCTGCTTGGTCGGACGTTGAGTTGGAGCGAAAAAACAACGCAGAAAAGCTTCGAAGCGGCGCAGAACAAGAATCGTCTGCAGGAATTGGAAAGCCGCGCACGCATTGCCGATGCCATTCACGATGCGGTGACGGGCGATTTGTCAGCGGCGGCGTTTGTGGCGCAACGGCATATCGGTGGCAACTCTAGCGGCCCTGGCGTCGCTGCTGACCCTGCCAACGCAACCACAACTACGGCAACCACAACAGCCGATGCCGAAGACTGGCGTCAAATCAACGAATATATTCTTTCCGCATTGACGAACGTGCATCGCGTCATCGACGAATTGAATATGGACGCCACCACTCTCCCCGGCGACGCCGACGGCGAAGCGTTGGCCAATCTGCTGCGAGCAACACTGGATGACGGCGATCGTCGCTTGCGCAAGCTTGGCTTCAATATCACGTCCATCCGGCACTGCGCGGGCGGCAAGCCGAGCGCATCGCAAGCAATCGCCGAACTTGCCAATAATCTGCTGCGCGAGATCTATGCGAATATCGCACGCCATGCCGCTCCGGGAAGCAAGGTCGATCTTTCGGTGATGCTCCGGCCGAATGCCATCGAAATCACGCAAATCAATCCCATGAAAGAGGACATGGCTGGAGCTGACGAGCGCGATGACGAACTACCGGGCGGCCACGGGCTCGCCTCGTTCAAGAAGCAGCTCGAATCGTATCAGGGCACGCTCACCACGTCTGCGCAGGACGGCAGTTGGACGTTGTTTGCGTACATTCCGGTGACCGTCATCGACGATTCGCCCGGTTTGCTTGAACAAGTGCAGGTTTGACCATAGCTGCGGATCAGGGTTGGGACGAGCCCGATCCACCGATTTCCGTCTTTTTCAAGCCCAGATTTTTTTTGGGGGGGGGGTACACAAATGTGGTACCCCCTCGCTTGCGAAGTCGTTTTCGCCTGTTTTATGTTGGCATTCGAGAAGGGAACGCGTTCGCCCACGACGTTCGGATGCTTGGCAGTCCGGGAATCGCAGGGGAACGCGTTTTGTCTTCCTACGGCGCTTTGCAGCACTTTCGTTTGCGATGTTGCCGTTACCGTTACTGCACTGTCGTCACGGTGCCGTCACCCCAACGCTTCCGCAAGGAAATCGCGCTGCAGGATCAGCAGATTTTCGGCAACCGTCTCGTCGTTGGTCATGTGCGTGATGCCGGTCAGCGGCAGGAACGTGTGCTTACGTCCGGTTGCCATCAGCGCCTGGCTCAGGCGCAGGCTGTGCGCGATCGTCACATTGTCGTCGGCGAACCCGTGGATGAGCATGAGCGGGCGATCAAGCTGCGGCGCGTCGGCGATGATGCTGTTGCGTTCGTACACGGCCGAGTCAAGGCCGAGATAGCGTTCGGTGTAATGCGTGTCGTACAGCGTCCAGTCGGTCGGAGGCGCGCCCGCGCAGGCCGCGGCGAACGTTTCCGGCGCCTCCAACACGGCGAGCGCGGAGAGGAATCCGCCGTACGACCAGCCGATCATGGCGACGCGGCTGAGATCGGGTTGCGGAACGTTGGCTGCCGCATTCTCGCCAGCCAGCGCTTCCAACGCTTCCGGCAGCGCGCGCACGGCGTCGATCTGGTCTTCGAGCGTTACGGATTTCATGGTTTCGTAGATGGCGCGGTCCCATTGCGGGCCGCGTCCGGTGGTGCCGCGTCCGTCGGTGGTGACCACGATGTAGCCTTGGTCGGCCCACCATTGCGCGTCCCAATAGAAGGATTGACTTTCGATGACCTGTTGGAAGCCGGGGCCTCCGTAGGGTTTCATGAGTACCGGCAGGATGGCTTCGTGCGCGTATTCACTATCGGATGAGGGCAGCACGATCGCCGTGTACAGCTCACGTTCGCCGAGTCGGGTGAAGTGCACGTTCGGCGTGAATCCGGGGGTTTCGGCATGGTTTTCGATTGGTGCGACCACCATTGACGCCACGTCCGTACCATTTTCGTCGGTTGTGGCGATGTTCATGCAATGCTGCATTTGCACGGTTGCGTCGTCCATGCCCCGTCCGGTCACCACGCAGCCGTTGCCGGCGCGAGACATGCTCCACTGGCCGGGCGCGTAGGTGAGGGGTTCCCATGTGCCGTCATAGCGGATCGACACCACGTCGAAGCTGCGGGCGTCATGGTCGGAGGCATTCGACTGCCAGAGGAACGGCAGGTCGCTTTCCGGCAGGATTTCAGGGGTGCGCTGCACCACGCACAGCACGTCGTCGTCGGTCACGTCGAGCACTTCGCGCACCTGCAGTCCGGCCGGAGTGAAGGGCGTACCATCAACGGTGAGTCGGTTCGTATCGACGTCCATGTCGTTCATCGCGCAGATCAAGCGTCCATCCGGAGTGAATGCAGGGGTGCCGTGGATGAGGTCGAGCCAGTAGTCGTTGCCGTGTTCCTCAAGCACGCGCGTGGTGCCGGGGCGTTCGCCTTCCGCGTATTCGGGAATGGCGATGGAGAAGGTTTCGACCTCGTCGCCATTGTCGTCGGTGAAGCCGTTTTCCGCGTCACGCATGGTGGCGATCGGCTCGCCTACATGGATGGCGAGCACCTGATCGTGCTGCTGGAGGCGGTCTTGCACAAGGATGATCGGATCGTGGCCTTCACGCCAGCTTACGGCGGCCAGATATTCGTAGGATTCATGGTCCCACTGCACTTCGTTGGCGATTGCCCCGTAGCAGCAGTTGTCGCTGTCGTAGCCGAGTTCCAGCAGGGTCAGCCGCACGTCGGCATTGGCGGTCAACGCTTGCGGATAGCGGTTGGCTTGCGCCGGATTGGTTGGATTCGCGGGGTCCGACAGATGCCAGATCGGTTCGGGGGATTCGTCGTAGGTTTCGAAGAGCACGTATTTGGAGTCGGGTGACCACCAGAAGCCGTCGTAGCGGTCCATTTCTTCGCCTGCGGCGAATTCCGCCAAGCCGATTTTCCATTCGCCGTTCTGCGGTGCCGAGGCGACCACCGAAATCGCGTCGCCGGTTTCTTCATCGTTGGCGAGATCCACGTCCACCAGATACGTGCCGGTGGTGTACATGATGTGCCGTCCGTCGGGACTGATGCGCGGGTTCAGCACCGGTTTGAGTTCATCTTCCTCTATCGTGATGGCTCGCGTCGCGCCCGCCGTAAGGTCGGTGAGGAAAAGCTGCCCGTTGATGGTGAAGGTCACGCGGTTGCCGGCACCGTCGACGCAATACGAGACGATGCCGGATCCGCCTTCGCGCGCACGTTCGCGTCGCGCCTTCTCTTCCGCCGGAACGTCTTCCGCGTCGGCGTCGGCAAGCAATACGCGCGGATCGGCGAGCGGAATCTCACCGATGTTGCCGTCTTCGTCGATCACGCTCATCCACAGCGAGGTGACGGTGTCTTCCGGACCGTCGGAACGCAGGAACAGCGCGCGGGAGCCGTCTGCAATCACGCGCGCCGAACGCGGAGCGCCGCAGGAAAATCGCAAGGTACGTGCTTTTTTACGGGGGAACTGTCGAATCGCATCTGTCATGCTCCCAACCTAGCACCATCCCAATTCCACCTTCCGTGAATTCGTGCATCGTGGAAATCGGGGGCGAAGGTAGTCATATTCGCGGATAAATACCCCCTAAATGATGCTGGGGATGGATTTATGCATGAAATTTTTGCAATTAAAGGACTTACGAATTGGCGCTCGGCGCTCTACCGCGTAGGATGGGTGAGGATAGAAAGGGACAAGCATGAGTGTTCTCGACCGATTTGAGAAAAGCGTGGAAGGCGCCGTCAACGGGGTTTTCGCCAAGTTCGGGTCCAAGGACCTGCAGCCCGTCGACCTTTCCAGCGCTCTGGAACGTGAGATTGACAAAGAGGCCATGCCCGTCACGCGAGACCGTACCGTGGCGCCGAATGAGTACCGTTTCAAGCTGAGCACGCCGGATTTCAACAACATCGTCGAATGGGGCGCGGAAGCGTTGGCCAATGAGCTGGCCGACAACCTCACCCAGTACGCGAAGGACCAGCATTACGCGTTCGTCGGTCCGGTCGTGGTGATCTTCGAAGAGGACCTTGACCTCACCAAGAGCAATTTCAAGCTGACGAGCGAATCCGTGCAAGGCAATACCGTGCCCGTCACCACCGACGCGCAGACCGAAGACTGCCCGATGCTGGAAATCGGCGAACACCAGTATCTGCTCACGGAAAGCAAGACCATCATCGGCCGCGGATCCGACTGCGATATCGTGATCGACGATCCGGGCATCTCCCGCCGCCACATGCAGATCGACATCACCGACAACGGCAACACCGTCATCGCACGCGATCTGGGCTCCACCAACGGCATGTATGTCGAAGGCCATCATGTCGAGGCGGCCACGTTGCTCGACGGCAACACGATCACCATCGGCCGCACCCGAATCCTGTATTGGGCCTCTTCGCAGGATCAGGAGTAACCAACCCCAACCTCGGGAGTTGCCTCTATGCTCACTGAACTTACTTTCGCGATCCTCAAGTACGGCTTCCTCGTACTGCTCTGGATCTTCGTGGCCTGTACGGTGCGTTCGCTGTACAGGGATGTGGAAACGCTCAGCCCGCGCAAGTCGCGGGCTCATCGCCGTAAGGAGCGTCGCGCGCGCAAGGCCGTCGAAGCGCCCGCGCCCGTGGCCGTCCCGGCACCAGTCGTCAGCGCCACATCAAGCGCCAAACCCACCTTGCTGGTCATCATCGATGGCCCCCTTGCCGGCAGTTCCGTCCCTTTGTCCGGCAACACCATCACGCTTGGCCGTTCCGCTTCGAACACCGTGGTTCTGGACGACGAATTCGTCTCGTCCCACCATGCGCGCGTCTATACGGATCCCGCCACCGGCAAGTGGGCCATCGAAGACCTGGGTTCCACCAACGGCACTGTGGTCAACCAGCAGCGTCTGAACGCTCCGATGATTCTCGGATCGCGCGTTCCCGTACGCATTGGCGCAACCACCTTTGAATTGAGGTGACCCGTTTGCCGACTTCTCCCGCTTCACAACCGCTGTTCATGTATTCCACCGTCGTTTCCGATGTGGGTACCGTACGTTCCAACAACCAGGATTCCGCGTTCGCCGGCGAGCATCTGATCGCCATCTGCGATGGCATGGGAGGCCATGCGGGAGGCGACACCGCCTCCACCATCGCCATCCGTTCATTGGCGCATATCGAGCAAGACAACGTGCAGGGCGATGTCCAGATTATCGCCCACATGATGGAAACCTCGGTTATGGCCGCGCATGACGCGATCGTTGGCAAAGCGAAGCGCGAACGTCGTCTCGCGGGCATGGGCACCACCGTCACGTCGGTCGCATTGGTGGCCGGATATTGGGTTTTGGCGCATATCGGCGATTCCCGCGCATATCTGCTGCATGACGGCCGTCTGATCCGCATGACGTCCGACCACAGCTACGTGCAGCATCTGATCGACACCGGCCGCATCAGCGAGGCCGAGGCGCGCAACCATCCGCAGCGCAACGTCGTGATGCGCGTTCTGGGTGATTTCGATATCGATTCGAGTCCGGACATCGCCATACGCAAGGCACATCCGGCCGACCGCTGGCTGCTCTGCTCCGACGGTTTGTGCGGCGTGCTTGAGGATTCCACATTGCAGGAGGTGCTGTCCGCCTGCTCCGATCAGGAGGAGTGCGCGCAACAGCTGGTTTCGATGGCGCTTCGTGCCGGCAGCACCGACAACGTCACCGCGGTCATCGCCGACGCGACGCTCGCCCTTGACGCGGACGCGTTCGACCTGCCGCATCAGACGCCATTGGTTGGCGGCGCGGCCAGCGCAAGCCTTGAACCGATCGCCGACATCATCAACGAGCCGGTCGCATCCGCTCCCGCACTGCGCGAGGGCAAGAAGTCGCCGGCCGCCCGTGCCGCCGCACTGCGCAACGGCAAGAATCCCAACGAGGACGACAATCCTCCGGAACAGCGCGTGGCGCAACCGTCCACGGTACGCGAGGAGAACGGCGACCGCACCAATCCCGACACCGGTGAAATCCCCGTCGTACAGAAGGACGACGGCCGCATTTCCGCCGATCCGAACGATCCGGAAGTCTCCAAAGCCATCCGCAACGAGCATATCGAGCAGCGCAAAACGAAGCGCACGCGCACCCGACGCAACCGTGTGATCGCCATCATCGTCACCATCGTGGTACTGCTGGGACTGGCGGGCGGCGCGTTCGCAACCTACCGTTGGAGCCAAACCAAGTACTACATCGGCGACGACAACGGCGAAGTGGCGATTTTCCAAGGCGTGCCGACAAGCCTGTTCGGCTTCCAGCTGTCGCACGCCGTCACCGACACCCATATGAAGACGAGCGAACTGCCGCCAAGCTGGCAGGAACAGCTTGCGCAGGGCATTTCCTTCGACACGTACGGCGAGGCGAAAACGCATACGCGACTGATCAAAAAGCAGTTGAAGCAACAGCAGGACGAAGCCGCACAGAAGGAACAAGACAAGGCAAACGGCGAATCCGACAACAAATCCTCTGGTACGACTTCCGACAAGTCGTCGGGCAAATCAGACAAATCGGACGACGCTTCGGCAAACAAGTCAGGCGGTGACCAGTCATGATGGCAACCCGTCTGAAGCAATTCGGCCTGCTGCTGTTCAGCATGCTGATTTGCGGCGTCGCGTTCTTCCAGATGTTCGAACGCACCACCGGCGGTTTTCCGCAGAATTATTTGTGGATGCTCGCTTTTGTCGGCGCATTGTTCCTGACTTCCTGGGGATTGCCGCTGCGTTTCCAGCCGTATGCCAACCAGGCGATCATGTGTTGTGTGATGGTGCTGACTGGCACCGGCATCATGATGATCGCCCGCATCGACCAGGATTCGAACACGTCCGTCGCGTTCAAACAGTTGCTTTGGCTGTCGATAGCGCTGGTTTTGGCGAATCTGCTGGTGATCTTCATGAAGGATTACCGTGTGCTGAGGCGGTTCTCGTACGTCAGCATGGTGATCGGTTTGGTGTTGCTGCTGTCACCGATGCTTCCGGTGATCGGTTCCGAACAGTATGGCGCGCGCATTTGGGTGAAGATTCCCGGTTTGGGATCGTTCCAGCCAAGCGAGTTCGCGAAGCTGTTCCTCGCGTTTTTCTTCGCCTCCTACCTGTATGACCACCGCGACCAGCTGGCGGTCGGTGGCAAGAAGGTGCTGGGCCTGCAGCTGCCGCGCATCAAGGATCTTGGGCCTATCATCGTGGTGTGGATCGTGTCGATGGGCGTGCTGGTCGTGCAGCATGATTTGGGCACGTCGTTGATGTTCTTCGCCATGTTCGTGTCCATGTTGTACGTGGCCACGGGGCGCACCAGTTGGATTGTGATTGGTTTCATCGCGTTCGCCGTGGGCGCGTTCGCCGCGGCCAATATTTTCAGCCATGTCGGCGCGCGCGTCGACGCCTGGCTGCACCCGTTCGACTCGGCGCAGTACAACAAGGAGTACGGCGGATCCTACCAGCTCGTCACGGGTATTTTCGGCCTGGCATCAGGCGGCTTGATGGGCACCGGCCTTGGGCAAGGTCACCCGTCGCTCACTCCGATCGCCAACTCCGACTACATCTACGCGGCACTTGGCGAAGAGCTGGGCCTCACCGGTCTGATGGCCATTCTGATGCTCTATCTGCTCATCATCGCCGCCGGGATGATCACTGCGATGAAAATCAAGGATGGGTTCGGCAAGCTTCTCGCATCGGGCCTCGTGTTCACCATGGCCTTCCAGGTGTTCACCGTGGTGGGAGGCATCACGTTAGTCATCCCACTTACGGGTTTGACTCTTCCGTACATGGCCGCCGGTGGATCCTCACTCATAGCGAATTACATGTTGGCAGCACTCCTAGTGGTGATTTCCAACTCGGCGAACAAACCCGAATCCGATATCGATAGCGACACGTTCCAATATGAGGCGATGCAGGCGCTGCGCGCCCGCAAGCAGAGCCGCGCCCGCAGAAGCGTGGCCTCCGCGCAGGCCACTGAAATCATCTCCACGGAAACGCCGGTTTCAGGCACGCCAGTCGTACCACCCGCTCCCCCATCGGGCACTCCGAACGTATCGGACAGCATGTCAGAGGGGAGCCAAGCATGAATAAGTCACTCCGCCAACTCTTCACCATCGTGGTGGCGCTGTTCGTCATCCTGGGCATGTCCACCACCATCATCACGGCGATTCGCGCGAACCAGCTCAACAACGACCCGCGCAACACCCGCGCCCTCTACCACGAGTATGGCGCTCCGCGCGGTGCGATCCTCGCTTCGGACGGCTCCGTCATCGCCAAATCCGACCCTTCGAACGACGCGTTCTCCTACCAGCGTTCCTATACCGCCGGCGAACTGTACGCGCCGGTCACCGGCTTCTTCTCGATCAGCCAACGCGGCTGGAACGGTATCGAAGCGTCGCGTAGCTCGCTGCTGTCGGGCCAATCCGACCAGCTGGTATGGCAGCGGTTCAAATCGCTGTTCACCGGCCAGGAAAACAAGGGCGCGACCATCGAAACGTCCATTGATCCGAAAATCCAGCAGGCCGCCTACAACGGTCTTGCCAACAATGACGGCGCGGCCGTGGCCATCGAAGTGAAAACCGGTCGTATTCTCGCCATGGCAAGCACGCCAAGCTACGACCCGAACCAGCTGGCGAGCCACGACACGTCCGAAGCGAACGGCAATTATTCCACGCTTTCGCAAGACGAGTCGAATCCGATGCTCAACCGTGCCACCTCGCAGCTGTATCCTCCGGGATCCACGTTCAAAACGGTGGTGGCGGCGGCCGCGCTGGAAACTGGCGAATACCAGACCGACACCGAGATTCCGGCCGGATCGAGCTACACGCTTCCGGGCACGGTCACACAGTTGACGAACGCGGTGTCGCAGGCCGACGGTTCGGACGGCAAGATCACGTTGGAAGACGCGATGGCGTATTCGTCGAACACCGCGTTCGCCCAGCTGGGCGTGGCTTTGGGCGATGACAAGGTGTCGTCCATGGCCAAGAAGCTTGGTTTCGACAGTCCGATCACGGTTGACGGATCCGATTCCACGGGCACGCCGTGGATGAGCGTGGCGTCGAAGTTCCCGACCGACACGACCGACGACAAGCTCGCTTTGGCGTCCATCGGCCAAGGAGACACCGTGGTGACTCCGCTGCAGAACGCGCTGGTGGCGGCCGCCGTGGTGAACGGGGGTAAGGTCATGCAGCCGACGCTGGTGGATCGCGTGCGTTCCTCCGACCTGTCTGTTATTTCGCAGACCAAGCCGCAGGTGATGAGCCGCGCGTTCAGTTCGGGCACCGCCAACAAGCTCACGCAGATGATGGAGGCGGTGGTCACCAAGGAGAACCCGAATCTGGCCATCGACGGCGTGCAGGTGGCTGCGAAAACCGGCACCGCGCAGATCGGTGACGGCAATACGTCCATCGACGGCTGGGTGGTCGGCTTCGCCCCGGCGGACGATCCGAAGATCGCTGTTGCCGTGGTGGTGCACAATGTGGATTTGTATGGCTCGTTCGCGGCGGGTCCGATTATGAAGGCGATGATGCAGGAGGCGCTGGCAGAGTGAAACTGATTGAAGGACAGCTCATCCACCGACGCTACAGGTTGGATGCCCGTCTGGCCCAGGGTGGCATGGGCGAAGTATGGAAAGGCTATGATATCCAGTTGGGTCGTCCCGTGGCCATTAAGGCGTTGCGCGGCGACTTGGGCGTCACGCAGGAGGCCAAGCTGCTTCGCCTGCGTGCGGAAGCGCATAATTCCGCCAATCTTGCACACCCGAATATCGCTGCGTTGTTCGAATATTACGAACATGACGGCATCGGCTTCCTCGTTATGGAGTACGTGCCCAGCAAGTCGCTGGCCGACCTGTTCCACGAGCAGAACGGCCCGATGGAGCCGACCCGTCTGCTGCCGATTCTCATCCAGACCGCGCGTGGCCTGTTCGTCGCGCATTCGCATGGCGTGATCCACCGCGACGTGAAGCCTGCGAACATCATGGTGTCCGATTCCGGCGAGGTGAAAATCACCGATTTCGGCGTCTCCTACTCCACCAATCAGGAGCAGATCACGCAGGACGGCATGGTGGTGGGCACCGCACAGTACATTTCCCCGGAGCAGGCGCAGGGCCAGCATGCCACGCCTCAATCCGATATCTATTCGCTTGGCATCGTCGCCTACGAGGGCCTGTGCGGGCATCGTCCGTTCACGGGTGCCACGCCGGTCGACATCGCCGCAGCACATGTCAACAATCCGGTTCCGCCGCTGCCAGACTCCGTCGACGTGCAGCTGCGTGAATTCGTCATGTCGATGCTGTCCAAAGACCCGCTTGACCGTCCGAAGGACGCGTTGACGGTGTCGCGCACGTTGTCCCGCATCGAACGCCGTCTGCTCGACCAGCAGACACAATTGGCTGACACGATGGTGGTGCCTACAGGCGGAAGACTTCCGCGACGCGTGGTCAGCAGACCTCATATCTCCTTGAGCACTGATGGGAAGGAACAGGGATGAACATCAACATGCCTACCTCTTTGGCTGGTGGACGTTACCAGCTCGGCCAACTGGTCGGCCGTGGCGGCATGGCCGAAGTGCACGTGGCGCTCGATACGCGCCTTGGGCGTACCGTCGCGGTCAAGATCATGCGCGCTGACTTCGCCAACGACAAGATCTTCCTTGAGCGTTTCCGTCGCGAAGCCCATTCCGTGGCGCAGATGAACAATCCGAATATCGTGAACATCTACGATTCGGGCGAAGAGGTCGTCGCCACGGAAACCGGCCAGACCGAACATCTGCCGTATCTGGTGATGGAATATGTCAAGGGCCAGACCTTGCGCGACATTCTCAAAGTGAATGGCGCTCTGAGCCAGCGCGACGCCGAACAGGTGATGATGGGCGTGCTCAACGCGCTTGAGTATTCGCATCGCATGGGCATCATCCACCGCGACATCAAGCCCGGCAACATCATGATTTCCGAGCAGGGCGTGGTCAAGGTCATGGACTTCGGCATCGCCCGCGCGCTCGACGATTCCGCCGCCACGATGACGCAGTCGCAGGGTGTGGTCGGAACCGCGCAATACCTGTCTCCCGAGCAGGCACGCGGCGAAAGCGTCGACATGCGTTCCGACCTGTATTCCGCAGGTTGCGTGCTGTATGAAATGCTTACCGGAAGGCCGCCGTTTACCGGCGATTCCGCGGTTGCGATCGCCTACCAGCATGTTTCGGAGGTCGCCACTCCCCCAAGTTCGGTCGTTCCCGGCTTGCCGAAGATGTGGGATTCGATTTGCGCGAAGGCGATGGCGAAGGATCGTCAGAACCGTTACGCCACGGCTTCCGAATTCAAGAACGATTTGCTGACGTTCATGAACGGCGGCGTGCCGATGGCGGCCGCGTTCAATCCGTTGACCGATCTGACCAATATGAAGGCACGCAAGCAGGCCGAAATGGACGCGAACACCGTGGCCATGACTCCTGCCGGTGAAACCGCCGCGACGCAGGCGTTCAATCCCGTTACGGGCCAGTTCGAGGCCGTGCCGAACCCACAGAACGGCGTATCCACAAAAACCCGCGCGGAACAGCGTGCCGAGGCCGCTAAGGCGCGTAAGAAGAAGCAGATCATCATCGGCTCCGTGGTGGGCGGTCTGGTGGCGCTGCTGGTCATTCTGGGTGTGTTCTTCATGCTGAACAAGAGCGACTCCACCGCCGACATGGTGGAAGTTCCTGATTTCACCGCCACGGCGAATATTTCCGAGGCGCGCGTCGAAGAGCAGCTCGCGGCCAAGGGTCTGAAGCTCGATGCCCGAGAGGATTCCGATTCAAGCGAGCCGAAGGGCACCATCACCAAGCAGAATCCGACGGGCGGCAAGAAGGTCGCCAAGGGCTCCACGGTTTCCGTGTGGTTCTCCACCGGCCCTCAGTCGGTCGCCGTTCCGGATGTGTCGAACAAGAGCCAGGATGACGCGAAATCCATTCTTGAGGCCGCCGGCTTCAAGGTGGGTAACGTGCGCACGGTCGACAATGCCTCCATCGAAAAAGACAAGGTGGTAAGCACGGATCCTGCCGCCCATTCAAAGCAGACCAAGGGCACGATCATCACGCTGTACATTTCGTCCGGCATGACCAAGATTCCCGACAATCTGATCGGGCAGCCGAAAGACACGGTTATCGAGCAGCTGAAGCAGGCCGGTCTGACGCAGATCACCATCGAAAGCGAATATTCCGATTCCATCGCTTCCGGCGCCGTCACCCGCGTCGAGCCGGGTGTTGGAAGCACGGTCGAGGCCGGTACCGCGGTCACGATTTGGGTGTCTACCGGCAAGCAGCAGATCAGCGTGCCCAGCGTGGTCGGCATGGGCTATGCGGGCGCCAAGAGCCTGTTGGAAAGCTACGGTTTCCAGGTCACGGTTTCCGGCCCGGAGGATGGCACGGTCACAGGCATGTCACCGATCGCCGGCACCCAGTCCGACAGCGGAGCCACGATCACGTTGACCACGAAGTCGTCCAGCACCAATAATGGCGGCAACAACGGCAACAACGGCAACAATGGCGGCAATGGCGGCAACACCGACGGAGGCAACAACACTCCCGAAGGCAACTGATCGGTCGAGATAACCGCCATCATTCACAAGGAAGGCCCAGCTGAAATGCCAGCTGGGCCTTCCTCATTACGGTCTTATGTTCTTTTGCGATTCGTGTTTTCTTACGATTTTGTATTTTCTTGCGATTGAGATTGCGCGACTTACGTTTCCACGCTTGTACCATCGCTTGTACCATGCGTTTTCGCACTTCCCACGTCTTCTTGCTGCGACCTTAGGCCGCGACCTTGGGCTGCAATCCCTTGGAACGTTCCACGGCGTTCTCCTGGCCGCACACCTTCAGCCAGTTCGCAAGCAGACGGTAGCCGTCCTGCGTCATCACGGATTCGGGGTGGAACTGCACCGCATACATCGGCTTGCTGCAGTGCTTGATGCCCTGCACGATGTGGTCGACCTGCGTCCACGCGGTCACCACCAGCTCTTCCGGCACGGAATCGGGCTCCACGGCCAGCGAATGGTAGCGGGTGGCGGTCATCGGATTGGCGACGCCTTCGAAGATCTCATCGTCGATATGCTCCACCAAGCTGGTTTTGCCGTGCATGATGGTCGGCGCGTGGCTTACGGTCGCGCCGAACACTTCGGCCAGCGCCTGCATGCCGAGGCACACGCCGAACATGGGCTTGGACTGCTCCGCGCACAGGCGAATCATGCCTTCGCTGGCACCGGAATCGGCCGGAGCGCCCGGGCCGGGAGAAATAAGCACGCCGTCGTATTCGTCGATCACATCGGCTTCGCCCGGATCGATCGCATCGTTGCGCACCACCGTCACCGCGGCACCCAACGTCTTCAAATAGCCGACAATCGTGTAAACGAACGAATCGTAGTTGTCCACGACCAAAATGCGTGCGGAATCGGTCATCATGCTCCTATCAACGTCGGAATGTCGGCGTTCGAATGCTTCGAATACTTACGTTGCGCGAATATTTGCGTTTGCATAGCAGTGTACGTGCGCAACATGTCGTGACGCGGCGCGCGTCTCACGCAGCAATCGCAGCAATCGTGATAATCGCAGATCGCAGCAATCGCTTTCACGTCTGCCAGCAAAACTGCCAGCAAGCCTTCCGGCAGACCGCCGGAAGGCACCTGAATACAGCTTTATATGGCCGTGTAATTCGACATTTCCTGCAATGCCGGAATATTCGTCGCAGCCCACGGGAACAGCCATTCAAAGCACGATGCGGCCGCCGCGAAAATCAGCAACGCCATGAGCACAAGTCGAATCGGAAGCACACCCGGCTGCAATCGCATCAATCCGCCGTACAAGCTGAATTCCGGCTTTTCGCGGCGTCCTGCGCGCACGTCGGCGAGATACGGCCAACGCCATGCCACCAGCGCGGAAAGGAAGATGATCACATATGCGGCGAGCGCGCCGAGAATCCACGGTTTGAGTGAGCTGACGGATGCGACGATCGACGATTTTTCGTTGTTGACGAATTTGACTTTGCCGTTGGAGTCGGTGGAGGCGAGCTCCTGGGGGATGCCGTCGGACACCTTCGCCCAGTATGAGAATTCCGCGTAGCTGATCCAGCGGTGTGTCGGCGTGGAGTATTTCGGTTCGCATGTGGTCATGGTCAGCATGCGTTTGGTTGGCGTCGCGCCGGGGTTTTCGGGGTTGGCGGCGACCACTTCGATGTCGGTCGGCAGCACGATTTTGTAGCTGGTGTAGTGGTAGACGTACCAGTAATCCTGCGTGCGCACGATGATCGGGTCGCCTTCCTGCAGTTTGTCGACGTCGCCGAGTGGCTGTCCGTAGCCGTTGCGGTGCCCTGCGAAGGCGAAATTGCCGACTTGGCCAGGCATTTGCGAATCCTTGTAGTGGCCGAGTCCGTGCTTGTTGAGTTCGGTGAGAGAGGTGCCTTCAACGAGGTTGCGCTGCCATTGGCTGCCGAATCGCGGAATGTAGACCTGGGCGATGAGCTCGCCTTCCTGTGCGCTTTGCGGTTGCGCTGGCGGGTCGCCTTCCTGCGCTTGCGCAATGGTGACGCTGTCGGATTGGCCGGGGTCGGACCATGATACGGATTGGCGTGTTTCGATTTGGTTGTGTTCGGCCTGCACGCCCGTCCACCACATTTGCCATGCGATGTAGAGCGCGCAGACGGCCGCCGCGGTCAGCATGAGTTCGGCGAGGATGCCAAGTATCGTCCAGACCACGCTTTTGCGACGCTGTTTTGGTGCCACGTGCTTCATCGGTTACTTCCCCTCTTGCGATTCCTGCGTTTCGTCCGTTTGCTGCGATCCGTCTGTTTCGTTGTTCATCGCCTGCGCGTATTGCAGCGGCTGTTGCAATGCGTCGGTCGCGTCGAAATGGAGTTTTTCTTTTTCGTCGACCTGCCATCCCAAGCCGAACGCGCTGACGTACTGCCGGTATATGGTCACTTCCTGCGAATTGTCGAGCGCCTTTTTCATTGTCTCGACCGGGCCGATCGCGGAAATGGTGAATGGCGGCGAATACTTTTTGCCCTGCAAAAGCAGCACGTTGCCGGAACAGCGCACTGCGGAATTGAACAGCACACGCTGGTCCATGATCATCATGGATTCCGCGCCGCCCGCCCAAAGCGCGTTCACCACGGCTTCGACGTCTTGCTGGTGCACCACGTAATCGTTG
>OBJO01000104.1_pt1 | contig 41394 bp, 42 predicted proteins | sample 1481741 | NCBI WGS metagenome assembly OBJO01 (sample SAMN06140803, study PRJEB22556) | human gut metagenome | host: Homo sapiens | place: China: Beijing | collected 2014 | reverse complement strand
ACCTCCTCAGGCATTGTGTGCCTAACTGGGTGTCCGTGAAAACGGGAGTAGCTCAGTACCCTTTAATCGCCCGTTATCTCAGTAGTTCCAACAACAACCTCTCCCCGTTCCAGATTTTCGGGTCCATCTCCAACGCCTTCACGGCATGCTCCCGTGCTTCGTCCAGATCCCCACCTTCCTCGTAAAGCATTACGGCAAGGTGCCAATGTCCGCGCGGGAAGCGTGGCTGATTCGCGACGAGTCCGCGCAGGTATTCGATAGCCTCTGATGCGCGGCCCGTTTCCTGCAGATACAAAGCGTAGCTGACATGCAGCTCGCCGTTTTCCGGCCAGCGTTTCAGACCTTCGAGATAGATATCGCCCGCCTGCTCTGCCCTGCCGGTCTTTCGCAATAAATCCCCATACAGATTGTGGCATTCGGGAAATTCGGGTTGACGTGTAATGCATTGCTGAAGTCGCAGTTCGGCGTTTTTGGTATCGCGATTTCGCATCACGAGACCGTAGGCGGCGTGCGTGAGATTCGAATGCGGCGCGAGCTCGAGCGCTTTCTGTAACGCGGATTCGGCCTTCTCTCTCGCTTCTTCCGGTTCCAAAGCCATGAAATCAACAGCATTACCGTATATGAGCGCTTGCATCGCCCAGAGCGCGCCCTTTTCAGGCTTCCATTCAAGTTCAAGATTTACGCGTTCGAGCGCACGCTTCATTTCGGCGCTGGTGCGCTCTTCATACGCACGGGAAAATTCGTCTATCTCTACTCTGGCTCGATGCGCGTCCCACAATGCGTCCGACCCGTCGCGAATCGCGTTGAAGTCGCTAGCATGCCGCTCCGCGAAAGCGACGCATTCATTCAAACCGATTTCGGAATCAGGCGTGAGAACAAGCCTATCGGAATTGAAAGAAAAGTAAGATTTGTGCCCTGTTCCTCGGCCTTTAATAGAATTCTGATCGGCGCGAAACTGCCAGGTAAAAGCTGCGTGACCATGGCTGATGTAGGGAATAGAAATTGAATCTTCTTCAATCCATGCTCTGGATAACGTTAACGCGTGGTGCATGAGCGGGAAGGCTGCTGTGGCGCCCGGAGCAGGCAGATTCGCCATACAGACACGCGCACCGTTCTTCTTGAGGACGTGCTCATTCATGCGGTCTCGGAGGAGCTGCTTCACAGATGTCGAGCTTCGCAATTGAGGATGAGTATCGAAACCGAAGCGTTCCGGCGAGATGTAGATCACGCCACTGCCACCGTAAGTTTCCGGCGCGCCGTCGTGCGTTACCGCGTAATACTTGAAACGGTAACCCCCCGCGAAATCCCCCTCCTCAGCGTTCACGGAAGTTGTCCACGAACAAGTCAAGATGACTATCACACCAATTGCGGCGAGCAGTTTCATCCTTTTGCTCCGAAGTTACAGCTTGCTGGAATACTAACGCTTAATTTACCGACAAAAGAAAAACCCCGCCAAAGCGGGGGTTTTTAGTTTCAGGCTCTCGAGGCCTGGGAGTCTTGTGTAAAGCGACTAGACAAGTCTTGCGCTTAAACATCCCGTCGCCACTTCACCTTGCCTTCTCCCGCCGACGCAATACACCGACACTCATTATCTTTGAACACCGCTACATGCTCGCCATTTTTGTCGCGACCTCAAATCCGGCAATCGATATCCACCTGCGGCTTTCTTCCCTTTCGTGACGACGCGGACCGCGTGACCTTGATGTTCACTTTGCCGACGCGGCCGAGAAGTTCGACCAGTTTGTCGAGCGAAAAGGTGCTGGGATCGCTATTCATGAGACGGCTGATTTTCGGTTGCGGCACCTTCAGCCGCTTCGCCGCTTCCGCGTGCGTGAGTTCTTCGCGCCGGATGTATTCCTGCAGCGCGAATCATGAAGTCCGCGCGAACCTGAAAGTTCGTCGCTTCGCCAATCTCGAAGCCGAGGCCCGAGAACGGATTCTTATTTTCTTTTTGACGCTGATGATTCACGGTTCATTTCCATTTGAAATCCGGCTTCTTTTTTCTCTCAGCGCAGTCGCGCAAATAAAGATTGATCAGGCTCTGGTAGCCGATACCGGATTCTTCCGCGAGTTCCTTGAAGTACTCAATGGTCGGCTCGTCCAGGCGGATGGTGACCTGCCGCTTGAGACGGGACGCGTATGGATTCTTCCGGGATTTCGAGAAGTCGTAGTCAGCTTTCATTGCGCAGCTCCCAGTACTGGGCTTGTTCGCGTTTGTTGGCCTTGCGGGCGGATATGATCCGGATCTCGTTACCGTGCCTGTAGCAATGACAGACGATCAGCACGTGCAGGTGGGCGCTGAGCCCAAGCAGAAGGAATCGGTCTTCCTCGTCCGAATGCCCGGGGTCATCGATCAGGCGTGCAAAGTCATCGAGGAATACCGTCGACGCTTCGCTAAAGTCGACGCCGTGCTTGCGCCTGTTCGCGCGCGCCTTGCTCTCATTCCATGAGAAGTGCAGTCCTTGCATGGAAATCGAGTGTAACTACAGCGTAATTACAGTCAAGTGTTGGCGCAAAAGAAAACCCCCGCTCTCGCGGGGGTTTTCTTTTCAGGCTTTCGGGCCTGGGCGCTTGCGTTATCCCTTCGGGATTACATCATGCCGCCCATTCCACCCATGTCGCCCATGCCACCTGCCGGTTCCTTATCTTCCTTCGGCAGTTCGGCGATCATCGCTTCGGTGGTGAGCATCAGGCCCGCAACCGAGGCGGCGTTCTGCAGTGCATAACGCGTGACCTTGGTCGGGTCGAGGATGCCCATCTGCACCATGTCGCCGTATTCACCGGTGGCGGCGTTGTAACCGAAGTTGTCCTTGCCTTCGCGAACTTTGGCAATGACGACGTCAGCCGCGTCACCCGCGTTGATGACGATCTGGCGCAGCGGTTCTTCGATCGAGCGACGCAGGATGGCGATGCCGGTGTTCTGGTCGTCGTTGATGCCCTTCAGGCCTTCGAGGGCCTTGAGGCAACGGACGAGCGCAACACCGCCGCCCGGCACGATGCCTTCTTCGACGGCTGCGCGCGTGGCGTGCAGTGCGTCTTCGACACGGGCCTTCTTCTCTTTCATTTCGACTTCCGTCGCGGCGCCGACCTTGATGACGGCAACACCGCCGGCGAGTTTCGCCTTGCGTTCCTGCAGCTTCTCTTTGTCGTAGTCCGACGTGGTGTCTTCGATCTGCGCGTCGATCTGCTTCACGCGCGCTTCGATGTTCGCCTTCTTGCCGGCGCCGTCGATGAGCGTGGTGTTGTCCTTGGTGACCTGCACTTTCTTCGCGTTGCCGAGGTGTTCCAACGTGGCCTTCTCGAGCGAGAGACCGACTTCCTCGGAGATCACGGTGCCGCCGGTGAGGATGGCCATGTCTTCGAGCATCGCCTTGCGACGATCACCGAAGCCCGGCGCCTTCACGGCTGCAACCTTGACGATGCCGCGGATGGTGTTGACCACCAGCGTCGCGAGCGCTTCGCCTTCGACGTCTTCCGACACGATGAGCAGCGGACGCGAGGACTTGGCGACGGCTTCGAGCACCGGCAGCAGGTCACGGATGTTCGAGACTTTCTTGTCGTACAGCAGGATGTACGGGTTATCGAGTTCCGCGGACATCGACTGCTGATTGTTGATGAAGTACGGGCTGAGATAACCGCGGTCGAACTGCATGCCTTCGACGACTTCGAGTTCGTTCTCGAGGCCCTGGCCTTCTTCAACGGTGATGACGCCGTCGTGACCGACTTTGTCCATCGCCTTCGCGATCAGGTTGCCGATGTCGGCGTCGCTGTTCGCGGAGATGGTGCCGACCTGCGCGATGGTTTCACTCTTCTCGACTTTCTTGGAGAGCTTCTTCAGTTCTTCGACGGTCGCCTTCACGGCGGTGTCGATGCCGCGCTTGAGATCCATCGGGTTGATGCCGGCGGTGACCGACTTCATGCCTTCACGCAGGATGGCCTGCGCGAGCACGGTAGCGGTGGTGGTGCCGTCGCCCGCGATGTCCGCGGTCTGACTGGCGACTTCCTTCACCATCTGCGCGCCCATGTTCTCGAACTTGTCTTTCAGTTCGATTTCCTTGGCGACGGACACGCCGTCCTTGGTGACGGTCGGTGCGCCGAAGGATTTGTCGAGCACCACGTTGCGGCCTTTCGGGCCGAGGGTGACTTTCACCGCGTTGGCAAGGACGTTGACGCCCTTGATCATGCGGCTACGTGCGTCATCCGAAAATTTGACTTCTTTGGCAGCCATGGCTGATTAACCTCTTTCTTTGGTCTCTGGGTTCGTTTGCGATCGATCCGGCGTGCTTACTTTTCCAGCACCGCCATCACGTCTTCTTCGCGCATGACGAGCAGCTCTTCGCCGTCGACCTTGACTTCGGTGCCGCTGTACTTGCCGAACAGCACCTTGTCACCGACCTTCAGGTCGAGCGGACGGACATCGCCGTTTTCCAGGAGCTTGCCCTTGCCGATGGCAACGACTTCACCCTTGATGGGTTTTTCGGTAGCGGAATCGGGGATCACAATGCCGCCGGCCGATTTGGTTTCGGCTTCGAGGCGCTTGATGATCACGCGATCGTGAAGTGGACGAAGGTTCATACGTGCTTCTCCTCACGAAAATGAGTGGTTGAACAATAACTTGGGTGATTTTTAACGGTCAGGCTGCGCCTGATTCCGTCGGTCCGGATCGTGTTTATTAGCACTCTTCGGAATCGGCTGCTAATGATAGGAGCACCGCACGAAATTTCAAGTGGTGTCGATCAAGTAAGTTGAACGCTGTGCCCCGGCTACTGCGCCTGCCTGAGTCCCGCTCCCGGAAGTCGGGTATGTTGCGGGCAGCCCGGGCCGGTTTCCCATCGGGTAAACAGGGCAAATCCGGGAAGTGAACGGTCACGAATGCCCGGTGAACAGCGGGGGCGGCCGAAGAACCGACTCGATTTCGGAATATTCCTCGCGCCTGCGACTCTATTAATAGAGTGGCGAGCCGCGCCGTAACCACACTGGAACTTCGCGGCAAGCGGCGGGTCGCACCACAGGCGCCGGGAGACTATCCTGTCGCGCTTGCCAGATGCTGGGATGAACAAATCCGATGAGTGAACATTGTGTGGTGCTGGTGACCTGCCCCGACCGCGGCACCGGCGAGAAGATCGGCGCGACGCTGGTGGAAGAACGGCTCGCGGCCTGCGCGAATCTCATGGACGGCGTGACGTCCATATACCGGTGGAAGAACGAGATACAGCAGGAGCCGGAAACGCTGCTGCTGATCAAGACACGCAACGCGCGTTTCGCGGACGTCGAGCGGCGCGTGCTCGAACTGCATCCCTATGAAGTGCCTGAAATCATCTGCTGCGATATTTCCGCGGGCAACCTTCCGTATCTCAACTGGATTGACGAGAGCACGCGATGAAGAAAATGAAATTACTGCTGTGGTTGTTGTTCGCGGTGCCCGTGCTTGCGCACGCCGCCGAGGTGCCGAGCCTTGCGGACATACTCGGTCAGGAAGAAGAAGAATTTCTGCATCCCGATGAAGCATTCACGTTCCGCGCGTACGCGAACGACGGCGAAGGCACGATCACCGCGGAATGGGTGATCGCGGAGGGTTACTACCTCTATAGGGAACAGTTCAGATTTGAAGTCGTCGGCAACAGCAACATCACGCTCGGCGACCCGCGCTTCCCGCAAGGTGAAATCCACACGGATGAATTTTTCGGCGAGCAGGAAGTGTATTACCAGCAGGTTGCGATCGAGATTCCTGTCGCCGGCGATGAAGGTGAAGCATTCACGTTGCGTGCGCGTTATCAGGGTTGCGCGGACGCGGGGCTTTGCTATCCGCCGCTGTTCAAAAGCGTGAATCTTGAAGTGCCCGGCGGACAGCCAAGCGGCGACGCCGCGGCGGTTGACGCGTCCGTACCGAGTGCAACTGAAAATCTTTCCGAGCAGGACCAGCTCGCGAAACTGATTCGCACCGGCAATCTCGGCTGGGTGGTGCTCGCGTTCGTCGGCTTCGGTCTGCTGCTTACTTTCACGCCCTGTGTGTTGCCGATGGTGCCGATTCTTTCTTCCATAATCGTCGGCCAGGAAAACATCACGACGAAAAAAGCCTTCATGCTTTCGCTCGTGTACGTGCTCGCGATGGCGTTCACCTACACCATTGCAGGCGTACTCGCGGGATTGTTCGGCGCAAACCTGCAGGCGATGTTCCAGAACCCGTACGTGCTGATCACCTTCGCGGCGGTGTTCGTGCTGCTCGCGTTGAGCATGTTCGGTTTCTATGAGTTGCAGATTCCCGCGAGCTGGCAGGCGCGGCTCGCGAGCGTGTCCAGTAGCCAGAAAGGCGGCACGCTCACAGGTGTTGCGATCATGGGCTTTCTTTCCGCGTTGATTGTCGGACCGTGTGTTGCCGCACCGCTTGCCGGTGCGCTGATCGTGATCGGTCAATCAGGCGATCCGGTGCGCGGCGGTCTTGCGTTGTTCGCGCTTTCGATGGGCATGGGTGTTCCGCTCCTTCTCGTCGGCACGGGTTTCGGAAAGTTCGTGCCGAAGGCGGGCTACTGGATGAACGCGGTGAAAGGCGTGTTCGGCGTGTTGCTGCTTGCAGTCGCGCTGTATCTGCTGGAGCGCATATTGCCGGGCGAAGTCATCGTTGCGTTGTGGGCGCTGCTCGCCATCGTGTCCGCCGTATACATGGGCGCATTTTCAAGTGTGAGTTCGGGCTGGCGGAAATTATGGAAAGGACTCGGCCTCGCCGTTTTCATCTGGGGTGTCGCGCTGCTGATCGGTCTCGCGTCCGGTCGCGCGGATCTGTTCACGCCGCTGAAGAATTTCACCGGTGGCGTGGCACTCGAAGAAGAACATCTGCCGTTTCAACGCGTGAAAACGGTGGAAGATCTTGAGCGTGAAGTGCGCGCGGCCGCTGACATGAACAAACCCGTGATGCTGGATTTCTACGCGGACTGGTGCATCTCGTGCAAGGAAATGGAACGTTACACGTTCACCGATTCCGCTGTGCGCCAGGCGTTGGGCGACACGGTGTTGCTGCAAGCGGACGTGACAGCGAACGACGATGCGGACCAGGCGCTGTTGAAACGTTTCGGTCTGTACGGACCGCCCGGCATTATCTTCTTCAATCGTGACGGCGAAGAACTGCCGAACATGCGCGTGATCGGTTACAAACCCGCGGAAGAATTCGCGGCGCACGTGAATCGCGCGTTTTCCGGCGCGCGCAACTGACAAGAGACGGTGATGACAAAGAAAAACATTTTTATGCTGGTGATCGTCGGTGTCATTGCCATGGCATTGGGTATCGCGACGGGTTATTACGCGAAACGTCATTTCGCGAAACAGGAACTCGCCGAACAGCAGGAAAACGCGCCGATGACGCGACCGGACACGCTGCCGGATTTCACGCTGTACGATCTTGACGGCACACCGGTGACGAAAGACGAACTGCTCGCGAACGACAAGGCGTTGTTCATCAACTTCTGGGCGACGTGGTGCAAGCCGTGTCGTGAAGAAATGCCGCTGTTGACCGAGATGCAGGAAAAGTATTCCGACAAGCTGCTGATGGTGGGCATCGCGATCGACAACCGCGAGGATGTCGGCAAGTTTCTTGAACACATCGGCGGCGTGAACTACCCCGTCCTGCTCGGGCAACAGGAACTTGATGCCATCGAAACCGCGAACGCCATGGGCATCGATCTCATCGGCCTGCCGATCAGTCTCACGACGGACAGAACGGGAAAAATCATCGAAATTCACACCGGCGAAGTGGATAAAGCGGAAGCCACCGCGCTGATTGAAGCGGCACTGAAATAACCGGCGGCTGGAAGGATTGAAAAAGGCGGGCGTTGCCCGCTTTTTTCTTGTCCTGAATTCCTCAACTTCGCCACCTTTCGATGAAAAGGGAGCCGGACCCGCGTTTCTGACCCGGGCGGACCGCCGGGAGAGCCAAGCGATCTAATTTCGCGGAACTTGCAGGCATCTTCGGAAATACAACGGATATCACATCTTCGACATGGACAATCCCAAAACCGTCGTCCACAATTAGCGCCCTTGCTGCGATTTTGCGAGTTAAACGACCGTTTGACGCTTTTCGCTGCATGTTGCCGGAAAATTCGACCTGACAATGATGTCAGGCACCGTTGGAGACGTTGGGTGGCGCGCATTCTCCTTATAAATGGGCCGAACCTGAATCTGCTGGGTGAGCGGGAGCCGGAACATTACGGCACCGTAACGCTCGGGGATCTGGAGACGCGCACGACCGCACTGGCGCGGCGACTGGGACACGAGCTGGTTTGTTTCCAGTCCAACGCGGAAGCGACGTTGATCGAGCGCGTGCAGGCCGCGCGCAAGGAAGACGTCGCCTGGATCGTGATCAATCCGGCCGGTTACACGCACACCAGCGTGGCGTTACGCGATGCGCTCGCCGCGGTCGGCATTCCGTTCACGGAAGTGCATCTGTCCAACGTGCATCGCAGGGAGCCGTTTCGCCGGCAATCGTATTTTTCCGATCTGGCCGAAGGCGTGATCGCGGGACTCGGGCCGATGGGTTACGACGCAGCGCTGAATCACGCCAGCGAACGACTGGCGGCGCATTGACACTGAATTCTTCACATCCGAATCACAAAACCTGATCAGAACTATTGGGGTCGCAAAATGGATATCAGAAAGGTCAAGAAACTGATCGAGCTGCTGGAGGAATCCGGCATTGCGGAGATCGAGATCACCGAGGGCGAGGAATCGGTGCGCATCAGCCGCCATTCCGCACCGATGGCGCCGCAGATGTATCACCATCCGGTGGGTCCGATGGGCGGCCCCGCCGGTCACGCCATGCCGGCCGCAGCGCCCGCTGCCACCGAAGAGAAGAAGAGTGACGTTCCCGCCGGTCATCAGTTGACGTCACCCATGGTCGGCACGTTCTACCGTGCGCCGAATCCGGGCGCGAAACCGTTTGCGGATGTCGGCCAGTCCGTGAAGGTCGGCGACACGCTGTGCATCATCGAAGCGATGAAGATGATGAACCAGATCGAGTCGGACAAGGCGGGTGTGGTGAAAGCGGTGTTGGTCGATAACGGCGAGCCCGTTGAATTCGGCCAACCCCTTTTTGTCATTGAATAAATGATGGGAACGCGCCGGGCGCCCGCTGGCGGCGTTGGAGCGCAGGCTCGGAATGCTCATGTATTGCCACATACACTGCGCTTCCTCGCCGCACTCCGCCTTGCCAGCGAACGCCGGACACGTTCGCGCACAACGCGGCTTCGTTCAAAAAGCGAAATCAAAAAGAACGCGAACCGTTGAACGAAGCAATGTGGGAGCGGCATCCTGCCGCGAACAAGAGAATTTCAAGAGCGTAAACGCCCATGCTGGATAAAGTCGTTATTGCGAACCGCGGCGAAATTGCACTTCGTGTGCTGCGCGCCTGCAAGGAACTCGGCATCAAGACGGTTGCCGTGTATTCCAGCGCCGACCGCGAACTGAAACACGTCAAGCTCGCGGATGAAGCGGTGTGCATCGGCCCGCCGCCATCGAGCGAGTCTTACCTGAACATGCCGGCGATCATTTCCGCGGCGGAAGTCACCGATTCCGTCGGCATCCATCCTGGTTACGGTTTTCTTTCCGAGAACGCGGATTTCGCGGAACGCGTGGAGAAATCCGGTTTCGTGTTCATCGGCCCGCGTCCTGACACGATTCGCCTCATGGGCGACAAGGTGTCGGCGAAGGAAGCCATGCGCGCGGCCGGCGTGCCGACGGTGCCGGGTTCCGGCGGCGCGCTCGGCGACGACGAAGCCGAGAATCTGCGCCTCGCGAAAGAGATCGGTTATCCGGTGATCATCAAGGCGTCGGGCGGCGGCGGCGGTCGCGGCATGAAAGTCGTGCATTCGGAAGCGACGCTGCTGAGCGCGATCTCGCTCACACAGAACGAAGCGCAGGCGGCGTTCGGCAATCCCGTCGTGTACATGGAAAAGTTCCTCGAACATCCGCGCCACGTGGAGTTCCAGGTGCTCGCCGACGAACACGGCAACGCGATTCACCTCGGTACGCGCGACTGCTCCATGCAGCGCCGTCACCAGAAAGTGATCGAGGAAGCACCGGCGCCTGGCATTCCGGAAAAACTGCTGAACGACATGGGCGAGCGTTGCGCGAAAGCCTGCCGCGAGATCAGTTATCGCGGCGCGGGCACGTTCGAATTCCTGTACGAAAACGGCAAGTTCTATTTCATTGAAATGAACACGCGTGTGCAGGTGGAACATCCCGTGACGGAAATGATCACGGGCGTGGACATCGTGAAGGAACAGTTGCGTATCGCCGCCGGCGAGAAGCTCAGCCTCCGGCAGAAAGACGTCGTGTTCGACGGCCACGCGTTCGAATGCCGCATCAACGCGGAGAACGCGAAGACGTTCCGGCCGTCGCCCGGCCTGATCAAGGCTTACCACGCGCCCGGTGGCCCGGGCATCCGCGTCGACTCGCACATCTATTCCGGCTATACGGTGCCGCCGAATTACGATTCATTGATCGGCAAGATCATCGCGCACGGTCCGACGCGCGAATCCGCGCTCGCGCGCATGCGCTCGGCGCTGACGGAAGTGGTGGTGGAAGGCATCGACACGAACACCGCGCTGCATATCGATCTTTTCAATGACGCGGCGTTCATCCAGGGCGGCACGGATATTCATTACTTACAGAAGAAGCTCGGCCTTTGATGGCCTTGTAGGAGCGCTCTCCGGGCGTGATTCGAAACATTCGCGGTCGCAGATCGCTCCTGCAAGGACGTGACTATGTCCAACTGGCTCCAGATCGACTTTCCCCTCGCCGGCCTTGAACTCGAAGCGGTCGAAGACGCTTTGCTCGCCGCCGGCGCCATCGCCGTCACTTACAAGGACGGCGCGGATGATCCCGTATTCGAGCCCTGGCCCGGCGAAATGCCGTTGTGGCAGCAGACGCGTGTCACGGGCATGTTTCATGCCGATGCAGATATCAATGACGTACGCGCGGTACTGCTCGCCGCGCTCGAACTTGAACATCTGCCGGAGCATCGCGTCGATATTCTCGAAGACCGTGACTGGAGCCGCGAGTGGCTGAAGAATTTCAAACCGCTTCAGTTCGGCCGCAGACTCTGGGTGGTGCCGACGGCGTACTCGCCGCCCGAACCTGACGCCGTCAACATGATCCTCGATCCCGGCCTTGCCTTCGGCACCGGCACGCATCCGACAACGGCGTTGTGTCTTGAATGGCTGGACACGCTGGCAGGCCAGGGTGAACTCGAGAACCGCACGGTGCTGGATTATGGCTGTGGCTCGGGCATTCTCGCCGTCGGCGCCGCATTGCTTGGCGCGAAGCACGTGATCGCGACGGACATCGATCCGCAAGCGCTCGTTGCGACGCGCGAGAACGCCGCGCGCAACAAGGTCATCGACAGAATTTCGCTGTGCCTGCCGGAAGCGCTGCCTGCCGCGATGGCGGGCGAACACGCTGATGTGATCATCGCGAACATTCTTGCGCGTCCGCTGATGGAACTGAGCGCGGGCATCGCCGGCAGTCTGAAACCGAACGGCCGTATCGCGCTCGCCGGCCTGTTGCGCAAGCAGGCGGCGGAAGTGGCGGACGCGTATCGCGCGCACGGCGTCGTTCTCGAGATCGAGGATGAACGCGAGGAGTGGGTGCGTCTTGCGGGGCGCAAGTGATCAATTGACGGAGAATCTTTCGTTCACCGACTTGCGATCCTTCCCGTTGTCGTTTTAATGCGACTCATCACGTCGCGGGTTTCTGTTCACTGATCACTGCACGCTGATATTCTTCCGCTCATGTACGCCCAATGTCCCGAATGTCTCACGTTCTTTCATCTCAAGCCGTCTCACTTGAAGGCGGCGAGCGGCCGCGTGCGCTGCTCGCGCTGCAAGCACGTTTTCAACGCGCTTGAAACGTTGCGCGACGAACTGACGGCGGATGAAGTCGAGGCCGTGAAGGCCGCGCGCCGGCGCGAACCGAAGCCGGACGCGCCCTTGTTGAACGAGGAGTATGCGGGCGATCTTTTCGACGGTCTGGAGTACACCGAAAACGCCGAACTCGGCTTGGATGCTCCGGAAACCGGCGATATGGACGCAAACGACGCGCGGCCTGTTCCGGAACGTGAAGTACAGGCGGACGCGCTAGCCTCTCCGGCGCGCGAATTCCACGATTTTCAACCGACGCGCACAGGCACACGTCACCCGGTGCTGTTTGCGTTGGCCAACATTGTTTTCGCGCTCGCGCTCCTCGTGCAGCTCGCACACTGGCAACGGCAGAAAATTCTCACGCATCCCGTCGCCGGACCGTATCTCGCCCGTGTTTATGAAATCGTCGGCTTCGAACCGCAGCCACCGCGTGATCTCGCGGCGCTGAATGTTTCACGCACCGAGGTCAGTTCGCATCCGGATCATCCGCGCGCCTTGCATCTCACCGCGTTATTGCACAACGACGGCAAAAACGCGCAGCCGTGGCCTGATTTGCGTGTGGACCTGCAGGATCGCTGGGGCGAGACGGTCGGTGCACGTTATTTCACGCCGGCGGAATACTTGCGCGAACCGGCTGCCGCCGAGCAACTCCTGCCGCCGCGCGGCCGTTTCCCGATCGCGCTCGCGATCATTGATCCCGGCAGCGATGCTGTTGGATTTCAGGTCGAACCGTGTTTCGCGTCCGGTAATGATCGGCACGTGTGTCCTTCGCACATCGGCGACGAAAAATAATTCGCGTCGAACGTCACAAGCACAAAATTTTTCATTCGCAAGTCTTGATTTTTTTCTTGTGTACGCGTTGCCGTAACAGGTGTTGCGTCGTGCTTTGACTCCGCATCCGCTACGAGTATTATTTCCGGTCCCTGATCCTCGGTTATGCACTTTTTTTCACATGCGCATCGGCCAGTACGTTCTCGCGAACAACCTGGTGCTGGCTCCGATGGCCGGCGTCACCGACCGCCCGTTCCGGCAACTGTGCCGCAAGCTGGGCGCGGGAATGGTGGTCTCGGAAATGGTCACCTCCGATGTGCGCCTGTGGAACAGCCGCAAGACGCGTCACCGGCTTGATCACAGCGGCGAGTCAACGCCGCGCATCGTGCAGATCGCCGGTGGCGATCCGGACATGATGGCGGAGGCGGCGAAGCTGAACGCCGAGTTCGGCGCCGAGATCATCGATATCAACATGGGTTGCCCGGCGAAGAAGGTCTGCAACAAGGCCGCGGGTTCAGCGCTGTTGAAGGACGAAGGTCTGGTGCGGGACATTCTCGACGCGGTCGTGACCAGCGTGGACCTGCCAGTAACGCTGAAGATCCGCACCGGCTGGGATCGCGACAACCGGAACGGCATCCGCATCGCGGAAATCGCGCAGGACGCCGGCATCAAGGGCCTCGCCGTGCACGGGCGCACGAAGGCGGACCTTTACAAGGGCGAGGCGGAATACGACACCATTCGCGCGATCGTGCGCGCGGTGGATATTCCCGTGATGGCCAACGGTGACATCGATTCACCGGAGAAAGCACGGGAAGTACTCGAGTTCACGGGCGCGGCGGCCATCATGATCGGCCGCGCCGCACAGGGACGACCCTGGATATTCAGGGAAATCGGGCATTACCTCGCCACTGACGAGAAACTGCCCGAGCCGGGTCGGGACGAAGTCCGGCAAATCCTGCTGGAACATTTGCACAATCTGTATGGCTTTTATGGCGCCGCCGCCGGCCTGCGCATCGCGCGCAAGCATATCGGGTGGTATTGCCAGTCGGAGAGTACGTCGGAAGGCTTCGCGGCCAGTGCATTTCGAAAGCAGGTCATGCGTGTGGAAACTACGGAAGAACAAACAAGCCTCGTGGAGCGGTATTTCTCCACAACGAAAGGGGCATGGGAGGAACAAGCTGCATGAACAATCGGGGGACGGCCGAAAGGCTTTCAGGCAACGAGAACGGTCACGCTGTTGTGGATCTGAATGTCGTCAGAGAAAACCAGGCGCAGCCGCTGCGCGAATGCGCGGAAGCGGCGCTGCGTCGCTACTTCAAGGACCTGGACGGACATATTCCGGCGAATCTGTACACGCTGGTCGTGAATGAAGTCGAGGAACCGCTGCTGCGCGCGGTGCTCGAATTCACGCGCGGCAACCAGTCGCGGGCCGCGGAAATTCTCGGCATCAATCGCAGCACCTTGCGCAAGAAACTGCGCGCGCACGGACTGCATAACTGAAAACATCTGCATGGGGCCGCCGTTCGTAACGGCGGCCTTTTTCATTGATTCAACCGTTCGGCGGAAAAGACGGCCTACGGGACGATCCGCAAAGATTTTTTTCCCGCACGACTCCAGGAATCACGTGACGATGACACCTATCCGACGCGCATTGCTGAGCGTTTCCGACAAGACCGGCATTGTCGAATTCGCCAAGGAACTCTCCCGCCGCGGAATCGAAATACTTTCCACGGGCGGTACGGCGAAGTTGCTGAGCGACAGCGGCATTCCTGTGACCGAAGTTTCCTCGCACACCGGCTTTCCGGAAATCATGGCGGGACGCGTCAAGACGTTGCATCCGAAAATTCACGGCGGACTGCTCGGCCGGCGCGGTGAAGACGATGCGGTGATGGGCGAGCACGGCATCGAGCCCATCGATCTGCTCGCGGTGAATCTCTACCCGTTCGAGAAGACGGTCGCGAAGCCCGGCTGCACGCTGGATGACGCCATCGAGAATATCGACATCGGCGGTCCCGCGATGCTGCGCGCCGCGGCGAAAAATCACGCGCACGTGACCTTGCTTGTCGAACCGGAAGACTATGATCGCGTGCTCGCGGACATGGACGAAAACGGCAACGCCACCTCGCAGCAATTACGTTTTGAACTCGCCGCAAAAGGCTACGCGCACACCGCGCGCTACGACGGCATGATCGCGGCATTTCTGAGTCGCATCCGGCCGGATGGGGAACGCGCGACATTCCCGGATGTACTTTCGCTGCAATTCCAGAAATCACAGGAACTGCGTTACGGCGAAAACCCGCACCAGAAAGCGGCGTTTTACACGGAACGTGGCGCGCCCGCGGGCAGCGTCGTGACCGCGAAGCAGCTACAGGGCAAGGCGCTGAGTTACAACAACATCGCCGACGCGGATGCGGCGCTGGAATGCGTCAAGCAGTTCGACAGTCCCGCGTGCGTGATCGTGAAGCATGCCAATCCCTGCGGTGTCGCCGTCGCGACGTCCATTCGCGAGGCGTATCTCAACGCCTATCTCACCGATCCGACATCCGCATTCGGCGGCATCATCGCGTTCAATCAGATGCTGGATATCGAAACGGCGCAGGCGATCCTGGAACGGCAGTTCGTGGAAGTGATCGTCGCGCCCGGTGTGACGCGTGATGCGCGCGACGTACTGCGCGGCAAGCCTAACGTGCGCGTGCTGGACTGCGGCCGTTTTTCCGATCAATCGCCGGGTCTTGATTACAAGCGCGTGAACGGTGGCTTGCTGGTGCAGGACAGTGACGCGCTGATGGTCGAGCCCACGCAGCTCAAGGTGGTTTCCAATCGCCAGCCGACGACGGACGAACTGCGCGACCTTCTCTTCTGCTGGAAAGTGGCGAAGTTCGTGAAATCGAATGCCATTGTTTATGCGAAAGACGGCATGACGATCGGCGTGGGTGCAGGTCAGATGTCACGCGTGTATTCGTCGCGCATCGCCGCGATCAAGGCGAATGATGCGCAGCTTGAAGTGAAAGGCTCCGTCATGGCCTCGGACGCGTTCTTTCCCTTCCGCGACGGCATCGACAGCGCGGCGGAAGTCGGCGTGCGCGCCGTAATCCAGCCGGGCGGATCGATTCGCGATGACGACGTGATCAAGGCCGCGAACGAACATGATATGGCGATGGTCTTCACCGGCATCCGCCATTTCAGGCACTAATCGGCTGGATCTTTTGGCCCTGGGCGTTGTTGCGGCCCGCTTCGCAATGCTCATGTACTAAACGTACATTCCGCTTGCTCAGCGCACCGCGCCTAGCCCAGAACCAAAATCTCTCAGCCTTGCCAGTAGCGTGTTCGACGAAGAAGATCTGCGTAAATTCCGCCCCGTCAGACCTTGACCGGTTTGAAGATATTTCTTGAATCCTGTTCATCCTGGAATCCTGTTGATCCTGTCCATTGCGCTTTTCCGGCGTTAGCATTTCCGCATGTTCATCATCATCTATCGCTGGCGCATTCATCCCGGGCAGGAAGAGGAATTCCGCGCGGCCTGGGAGGAACTTTCCGCGCAGTACATGCAGATGCGCGGTCAGCACGATGCGAAACTGACGCAGGGCGAAGACGGCGTGTGGATCGGCAAGGCGGTGTGGCCCGACCGCGACACTTACATCCTTGCGCTGGAACGCGGCGTGACGGATCCGCGCATCGCCAATCGCATGAATGCCGCCGTCGCGGAACGTCTTGATCCCGAGTTCCGCTTCATCAACTGAACTCGAATAAACAATAACCTTCGCGTCTGCGTGACTTCCCGTGCAGCGTGTTGCGCGCCGATCTACTCCCTTTGCCCCAATGTCCCTCCTCCGCGATCATCGGAAAATCTCTGCGGTCGCGCACAGGCCGCTGCGAGCCGTCGCCTGTGCACAAAAGCAACTCAAGGAGAACCGCATGCTGACGGTGATGACCCAGAATTTGAATTACTACGGTGACAAGCACGGCAGCTGGCCGGAACGCCTCGAACTGATCTGTGATGCGATCCGCGCTGCCGAGCCGGATGTCATCGCATTGCAGGCGGTATGCAGCGATCCTTCGATCGCAGACGGCACGGATCAGGCGACACAGATCTCGCGCTGCATGTCGCAGTATTCCTACGTGTTTTTCTATCCTGCGAAAGTGACGGATGGCGGCCGCGAGGAAGGTTCGGCGATCATTTCACGCGTCGCGCTGCATGAACCGAGCGTGCGCGAACTGAGTCTTCGCAAAGGCCTGGAAGACGACAATCCGCGCGTCATACAGCACGCGCGTTTCGATCTTGAGAAAGGCGCGCTGAACGTCTTCAACGCGTATTTTTCCTGGGTCGAGGAACAGGCCGCGGACAACATCGATGAATGCATCGCGTTTCTCGGGCGCGCCGAAGGCGCGACATTGCTTGTCGGTGATTTCAATATTCCCGCGGGTTCTCCTCTGCTTGACCGTCTTGCAGAAGCCGGTTTTACAGACCTGTGGAATGAGGCGCATCCGGGTGAAAGCGGTTTCACGTTCGAGGCGGATCGTCCGGACAAGCGCATCGACTATGCCTGGGCGAACGACGATCTGAAGCGGCGTCTCGGCGCGGTCGATCTCGTGCAACGCGAGGGCGGGAATGCGCGTCTGTCCGATCATCTCGGCCTGATGATCTCGCTCAAGCTCAAGACCGCGGAGTATCGTCCGCCGATAAATTTCAGCGCCCGCGATCGTCAGCCGGGCGTCCAGAACCCGTAGCGGGAAGTCTCCGTCGCGTCGCCGTCGGCCGTGCGGTCACGGCCGACGCCCGCCTGTATAATCGGCGCCTTTCCGGATTCGCCAAGTAATTACCGACATGAAAGTACTCATCATCGGCGGCGGTGGCCGCGAACATGCGCTCGCGTGGAAAGCCGCGCAATCGCCACGCGTCGAAAAGGTATACGTTGCGCCCGGCAATGCCGGCACCGCACTTGAAGCGGGCGTCGAGAACGTCGCCATCAGCGCGGATGATTTCGACGCGTTGATCGCATTCGCGCGTGACAACAATGTGGCGCAGACGATCGTCGGTCCGGAAGCGCCGCTGGTTGCCGGCGTTGTCGATGCATTTCGTAAAGCCGGCCTTCGCTGTTTCGGTCCGACGGCGAAAGCCGCGCAGCTGGAAGGCAGCAAGGCGTTCACGAAGGACTTTCTCGCCCGTCACCACATCCCCACCGGCGAGTATCGCGTGTTCACCGAGGTCGAAGCGGCGATCGAGCACATCAATGCGAAAGGCGCGCCCATCGTCATCAAGGCGGACGGGCTCGCCGCGGGCAAAGGTGTCGTGGTCGCACAGACGCTGGAAGACGCCCATGCGGCCGTTCGCGACATGCTGGAAGGCAATGCGTTCGGCGCTGCCGGCGCGCGCGTCGTGGTCGAGGAATTTCTCGTCGGCGAGGAAGCGAGTTTCATCTGCATGGTCGACGGCGAGCACGTGCTCCCGCTCGCCACCAGTCAGGACCACAAGGCGCGCGACGACGGTGATCGCGGCCCGAACACCGGTGGCATGGGCGCCTACTCGCCTGCGCCTGTCGTCACTGGCGCCGTTTCCGCGCGTGTCATGCACGAGATCGTCCTGCCTACCGTTCGCGGCATGCAGGCCGATGGCGCACCCTTCACGGGCTTTCTTTATGCGGGCCTGATGATCACGCCGGGCGGCGCGCCCAAGGTGATCGAGTTCAACTGCCGTTTCGGCGATCCCGAAACCCAGCCCATCATGATGCGGCTCGCCTCGGATCTCATCGAGCTGATCGACGCCGCCCTCGACACACGGCTCGACGAGATTTCCTGCACCTGGGATGCGCGTGCGGCGCTCGGCGTGGTGCTGGCCGCGGAAAATTATCCTGGCATCGTCCCGAAGGGCGATGAAATCCACGGGCTCGGCGCGATTCCCCACGGCGCAAAAGTGTTTCACGCGGGTACCGCGCTCGACGGCGACAAGGTGCTGACGAACGGCGGGCGCGTGCTTTGCGTCGTCGGCCTCGGTGACGACGTAAGCGGCGCGCAGAAGGCCGCCTATGCGGCGGTCGATGCGGTGTCCTGGCGCGGCATGTTCTGTCGGCGGGATATCGGCTGGCGCGCGGTGGCGCGGGAGCGCGTGAACAACGAGTAAGCCCTCAGCGATCCTTTTCGTCCTGACACCGCGACCTTTTCTGCTCGTCCCGCGCCGCTTCTTCCGCTCGCACACCGGATGCTGCATAGTTTTTATCTATTGCCGGCATGATTTTTATTCAATTTACCTGCGTCTTGCCTGCCCCCAGAATCGGTCCCATATCGGAACTCGAATGCAAAATCCGGAGGCGGCATGGAAATCAACATCGGCATGCAAGACAACGAGCGGCGCGCGGTGGCGGACAAGCTCTCGCGCCTGCTCGCGGACTCGTACACGCTCTATCTCAAGACCCACAACTACCACTGGAATGTGACCGGCCCGATGTTCCAGACGCTGCACCTGCTGTTCGAGACGCAGTACACGGAACTCGCGACCGCGGTGGACGATATCGCCGAACGCATCCGCGCGCTGGGTGAACGCGCACCGGGTTCTTATCGGGAATTCGCCAAACTCTCGACGGTGAAAGACGCCGAAACCGTTCCCAAGGCCGAGGAAATGATTCGCGAGCTCGCCGCGGACCACGAGGCCGTGTCGCGCTCGGTTATGGCGGTCTTCAAAGAGGCCGGGAATTACGGTGATGAAGCAACGATCAGCCTGGTAACGGCGAGACTGGAAATTCATCAGAAAGCGGCGTGGATGCTGCGCGCGCATCTGGAATAGCCGCAGCCGGACAACCAGCGTAGCCGGTAACACGCCACGCGCGCACGTTCATTTCCTGCGATAAATGCCCAGGAATTCCGTGCTCCAGGTTTCACCGCCATCGAGCGACTGGTCCCATACCTGATGAACGGAACCGTCATCCTGCGCGATCCAGCTGATGCGGTTGTGCACGATCTTGCCGTCCGGCATGACCTGCTCGCCGCTCAGCACCATTGTGCCGTTCTGAAGACCGCCTTCGAGCAACAGCAGATTGCCGGACGCGGCGACCCAGGTCTGGTGCCACACGCCCCGGCGCCTGTCGTAAATGTTGAAGCTCTCGCCGGTACCGCCGCGCATGTCCACCCAATGCTCGTGCAGCACGCAGCCGTCCTGCTCGGAGGTGATGCGGTTCTCGCCGATCTTCTTGCCTTCGGCGTTGAAAACATTCCAGTCGCCGAGCCAGTAGTCGAACTGTCTATGTTCGTCGCCGGTGCAAGCTGGCGCACGTTGCCCGGCCGCGAATGCAAAAGGCATCGCGAGCAGCAGTACCACGAGGCCCGTTGCGAACTTCCGCATCGCACGCTCCTTTGACACGGCGTGTCAGTCGAGATCGTTCCGGTAAATTTCCCCCGCCCGCATCACGAAGCGGACGTTGCGAAGCGCTCCGGCGTCGTCGAGCGGGTTGCCCGCAACGGCGATGACGTCGGCGAGTTTGCCGGGTTCAAGCGAACCGGTTTCGTCATCGATACCGAGCACGTTCGCCGCGCCGATCGTCGCGGCTTTCACGATGGCAGGCAATGGAAGCCCGGCTTCCGCATAAGCGCGGAAAACACCCGCCGCCGCTTCGCCGCGCGTTCGCCCCGGCCAGCGGTAGAACATGTCGGACCCCGCGGCGAGCTGCACGCCGGCGGCGTGCGCTTCCAGCAGGCGCCGCTGCTCGTTATCAATCAGATATCTGAATTCGTCCGGCACCCTTGTGCATCTTGTCTCCGGAAAGAAAAGTTCACACACGGCGATCCGGCTGATGTCGGTAGGAATCAGCGCGACGTTCTTCGCAGCCATTTCGCGTAACACGGCATCGTTAAGGAAGTAGCCGTGGTCGATGGAATCCGCTCCCGCGTTTATCGCCATCGTTGCCGCGTAGGGAGAGAAGGCATGCGCCGTCACGCGCACGCCCGCTTCGTGCGCCGCCGCCACCGCGGCTTCGACTTCCGGACGCGACAGCGATCCGTAGGCTTCGATGATCAGCTTGATGCACGCCGCACCGTCTTCGAGCACGTCCTTTACGGCCTGACGCGCGTCTTCGGCGCCGCGGACTTCACGAAACTCGCGATCCACGCTGTCGTCACGCAAGGCTTCGCCGAGCTGCCCACCTGGCGGTGAAAGCGCGCGTCCGCAGGAGATGATGCGAGGGCCGGGCAACCAGCCTTTCGATACGGCATCCGCGAGCGCGAGTCCGCTGTAACGGCCGGAGTGACCGACGTCACGCACCGTTGTAAAGCCCGCCATGAGGTATTCGCGCGCGTGACGCGCGCCGGCAAGTATGCGTTGCGCTTCGCCGCGCTCGTTCATCATGCGCGCGAAATCCTGTTCGTTTGAAACGGCGGGATTGATGTCGAGCAGAAGATGCGAATGCGCGTCGATCAGGCCCGGCATGAGTGTCACATCGCCGAGATCATGCACTTCCCATTCCGGCGGAAACGCAACGTTGTCACCGGCGGCGACAATGCGCCCGTCTTGCACGAGCACGGTCGCATCTTTGATCACCTCGCCGGTTTTCACATCCAGCATGCGCGCCGCACGCAACGCGATCCCGTTCGCTTGCACGACGCCAGGAAAACCCGCGATTCCTGTTAACAGGATCGCGATCACGAAGAACATCAAGGTGCGAACTTCATAAACCATCGCCTTTACTCCCGGCAATGCCAGATGGGCATGACCTGTTTTGCCTGCAATCCGCAGGGAGTGCAAACGAAACACGCACGCGCGTTCATTCGGGTATTTCGATACGGAATGCGAGATGCATAAAAAACCCGGCGAGCGCCGGGTTTTTCATGCAGACAACAACAGGTTCAGCGCTTCATCGAATCAAAGAACTCGTTGTTGGTCTTGGTGTCCTTGAGCTTGTCCATCAGGAACTCGATCGCTTGCAGCTCGTCCATCGGATGCAGCACCTTTCTCAGAATCCACATCTTCTGCAGCTCGTCCGGCTTCACCATCAGTTCCTCACGGCGCGTGCCGGAGCGGTTGATGTTGATCGCAGGGAAAACGCGCTTCTCGGTGATACGACGGTCAAGATGGATTTCCATGTTGCCCGTGCCTTTGAATTCTTCGTAGATCACGTCGTCCATGCGCGAGCCGGTTTCAACCAGTGCGGTTGCAATGATCGTCAGCGACCCGCCTTCCTCGATGTTGCGCGCGGCGCCGAAAAACCGTTTCGGGCGCTGCAATGCATTGGCGTCCACACCGCCCGTCAGCACCTTGCCTGATGACGGCACAACCGTGTTGTAGGCACGGCCGAGACGGGTGATCGAATCGAGCAGAATGACAACGTCCTTCTTGTGCTCGACCAGACGCTTGGCTTTCTCGATCACCATTTCCGCGACCTGCACATGACGCGAGGCCGGTTCATCGAAGGTCGAGGACACGACTTCGCCGCGCACCGAGCGCGACATTTCCGTCACTTCTTCAGGGCGCTCGTCGATCAACAGAACGATGAGGTAACACTCGGGATGATTGTGCTCGATGGAATGCGCGATGTTCTGCAGCATCATCGTCTTGCCGGCTTTCGGCGGCGAGACGAGCAGACCGCGCTGTCCCTTGCCGATGGGCGCCGCCATGTCGATGATGCGCGCCGTGATGTCTTCGGTGGAGCCGTTGCCGATTTCCATGGTGAGACGTTCATCAGGAAACAGCGGCGTGAGGTTTTCGAACAGCACCTTGTTCTTGGCCTGTTCCGGCGCCTCGTAATTGATCTCCGCGACTTTCAGCAGCGCGAAGTAACGCTCGCCTTCCTTCGGCGGACGGATCTTGCCGGAGATCGTGTCACCCGTGCGCAGATTGAAACGGCGGATCTGGCTGGGAGAGACGTAAATGTCATCCGGACCGGCGAGATAGGAACTGTCCGCGCTTCTTAAAAATCCGAATCCATCCTGCAGGATTTCCAGTACGCCGTCGCCGTAAATGTCTTCCCCACTTTTCGCGTGCGCTTTGAGAATGGAGAAGATCACGTCCTGTTTGCGGGAACGCGCCGTCCCTTCAAGCCCCATCGACTCGGCAATCCCGATAAGCTCGGATGCCGATTTCTGTTTAAGTTCTGTCAGGTTCATCGTTGTTCTCGAGTGCCTTGTCTGTATTTTTCGGGCGGCAGCGGTCGCTGCCGTCATGAGGAGGGATACAAGTGTGTCTGTTCAGACGGTTCGTGATATTGCGGCCCGGCCCCTCGCCAGACCGCCGGAAGATGCATCAATCTCAGAGGTTGGTTTCGATGAAGGCCGCGAGCTGCGATTTCGACATCGCGCCGACCTTGGTCGCTTCCACCGCGCCGTTCTTGAACAGCATCAATGTGGGAATGCCGCGAATGCCGAACTTCGGCGGCGTCTGCGGGTTTTCATCGATATTCAGCTTCACGATCCGGAGCTTGCCGTCGTATTCATCGGCAATATCATCCAGAACAGGCGCGATCATCTTGCACGGACCGCACCATTCCGCCCAGTAATCCACCAATACAGGCAGATCGGACTTCAGAACATCGCTGTCAAAATCGGAATCGCTGGTATGAGTAATCTTTTCGCTCACGCTGAAAGGCCTCCAAATAACAGAAAGATGATTACGGTAACGTACGAACGCAGCGGGAACACATCGGGCATAGGCTTCGGGGATGTGACGTGCGAGGCCTGTTAAGGCACAATAGCACTGCCGGCTCGCGGCTCGTTCGGTATGTTGAGGTATTCCGGTCCGGCGGCTGCGGACCCATGACTGGCGTTATTTGAGCCGAATCCCGCGTTGATTTCAAGCCCTGACATACCGGGCATTCACAATACCCTGCAGAACACCTGCCAGAAGGCCACATGACGGCACATCTCAGCAACGTTTCCTTTGACAGTTTCCAGCTTCACGAGACCTTGGCACGCGGCATCAACGACGCCGGCTTCGATCTGTGCACGCCCATTCAGGCACTCGCGCTGCCGATCGCGCTCGGCGGTCAGGATGTCGCAGGACAAGCGCAGACCGGCACCGGCAAGACAGCGGCGTTTCTCGTGGCCATGTATGAAACCCTGCTGCGCGATCCCGCGAGTCCGACGCGACGCGCCAACCAGCCGCGCGCGCTGATCGTCGCGCCGACGCGCGAGCTCGCGGTGCAGATCGCGAAAGACGCGGAGCAGATCGGCGGGCATACCGGTTTTGAAATCGGTCTCGTGTACGGCGGTGAAGATTACGAGAAGCAGCGCCAGCGCCTCTCTGACGGCGTGGATATTCTCATCGGCACGCCAGGCCGCCTCATCGATTATCACAAGCAGCACGTCTATGACCTGCAGGAAGCGCGCGTCGCGATTCTCGATGAAGCCGACCGCATGTTCGATATGGGCTTCATCAAGGACATCCGCTTCCTGCTGCGCCGCCTGCCACCACCGGATGCGCGTCTGACCATGCTGTTCTCCGCCACGCTCTCGCACCGCGTGATGGAACTCGCCTACGAACACATGAACAACCCCGAGACGCTGAAAATCCAGGAAGAAAGCATCACGGTCGAGCGCATCCGCCAACTCGTGTTCTTCCCTTCGAATCGCGAAAAAGTTCCGCTGCTGATCGGTCTGCTGAAGCGCATGGACTGCCGACGCACCATCGTTTTCGTGAACACCAAGCGCGTGGCCGAAGATCTCACCGCGTGGCTGGAAGGCAACGGATTCCACGCCGAGGTGCTGTCGGGCGATGTGCGTCAGAACAAACGGCTTCGCCTGCTGCGACAATTCCAGGAAGGCGAGCTGCCGATTCTCGTCACCACGGACGTCGCATCGCGCGGTCTGCACGTGCCGGCGGTGAGCCACGTTTTCAACTACGACCTGCCGCAGGAAGCCGAGGATTACGTGCATCGTATCGGCCGTACGGCACGCGCCGGCGCGGAAGGCGATGCGATTTCCTTTGCATGTGAGGATTACGCGGTCACATTGCCGGAGATCGAGGAATACATCGGCCAGCCGCTGCCGCGCGAGAATCGTTACGAAGACCTGCTTGAAACCGACCTCGCGCGTCCTTCGAAGCGCGAACGCGCGACGCCGCGCGGTGGTTCACAACGCGGCCGTTCGGGCGGCGGACGCGGACGACGCAGCGGCGGTGGTCAGCGGTGACCTGGAAACACGACGTCCGTTTTCCGCCGATAACCGTCGAACTCGACGGCGCGCAGTTTTCGAGCGATGAAAAATGCAGCCATTGCGCGAACGCGATCTGCTGTCATTACGTCACCCAGGAAATCGAAACGCCGCGCTCGCGTTATGACTTCGATTTCATGCTCTGGCAGATTTCCCACGACGACATCCAGTTCTTCAAGGACGAAGGCACGTGGTACCTGCTCGTTGTCACCACTTGCAGACATCTGCAACCCGGCGGCCGCTGCGGGATTTACGAGAAACGCCCGCAGATCTGTCGCGAGCATTCCAACGACTGGTGTGAATTCGACGAACCGCTGTCGAAACACTGGCAGCTCTACTTTCCGGATTACGAAACGCTGGACGCCTACTGCCGCGAACGGTTCCGCTCCTGGGATACGCGCCATGACGATTGGGCGAAACGCCGCGTCGAGTAGCGGGTTTTCGTCGTCAAACTGTACGTAGCGTCACGCTCGTCGCTCCATCCTTTATATAGAAGAATGACGCCTCGGTACCCCGGCCACAGCACGAAAGCCAGCGTCAGTTGCGTAAAACGTGATGGGTGATCTTCAATAATCGACGGGAGCTGTTTGCCGCATTTCAAGGCCGCAACTGCGTGGCGCTAAACCGGCATGATTTCACGCAACGAAATGACAGCGGGAAATTCCGTTACCTCTCTCGCGGCCTGCGTCGAATCCGGCTGCCGCATGCAGATCAGTTGCGCGATACCGTAGTCGCGCGCGGCGGCGAGAACACGCAGACTGTCATCCACAAACAACGCGCGTTGTCTGTCGAAAGGTTCCTTCTCCTGCACGCGGTCCCAGAAACCTTCTCCTTCTTTCGGCACATCGAACTGATGCGAGGTGTACATCGCGTCGAAGTACTGTCCGATCTCGATGCGCGCAAGTTTGAACTCTAGTGTGTCGTCATGTGCATTGGTGACGAGCACCATGCGCCGTCCGCTGTCACGGACAGCACGCAGAAAATCCTCCGCGCCCGGTAATACCTGTACGAGATGCGCGAGATCGCTTTTCATGCCGACGATGTCGAGGCCGAGTTGCTTCTGCCAGAAATCCGTGCTGTACCACTCAAGCGTACCTTCACGCGCCTTGAACAACGGATACAGCACCGCGAACGCTTCGTCGTATGTCATGCCGCGCTGCTCGCCCCAGCGCATCGGCAGATGTTCGACCCAGAAACGATTGTCGAAGTGAAGATCGAGCAACGTGCCGTCCATGTCGAGCAATACAGTATCGACCCTGTCCCACTCGACGAGTTGATTCGGCAAGGTGTCGGCGGAAGCGTTAGAATGCGCGTCTTGTTTCATAAGGGCGGGAACCGATGTCTGAAGAAAGTTTTCTGCAACCGCTGATTGATATCGCGGAACGTGCGAGTCAGCGAATACTCGCCATCTACAATACCGATTTCACCGTTACCGAGAAAGACGACAGTTCACCTCTGACGCAGGCGGACCTCGCTGCGCATCGCGAGATCGTCGCAGGCCTGCGCGAACTCACACCGGACATGCCGATCCTGAGCGAGGAATCCGCCGCTGTTCCTTGGGGCGAGCGCCGTCATTGGGATCGTTACTGGCTGGTCGATCCGCTCGATGGCACGAAGGAATTTGTCAAGAAAAACGGTGAGTTCACCGTAAACATTGCGTTGATCGAAAACGGTAAGCCGATCGCAGGCATCGTGCACGTACCGGTGACCGGCGTCAGTTATCTCGGTGCACTCGACGCCGGCGCATTCAAGCGCGAAAAGAACGGCGAGTCGAAACCGATCGAGGTAAAACGCAAGTCCGCGAGTCCGCTGCGCGTCGTGGCGAGTCGTTCGCATCGCGGTGCTGATGTGGATGCATATCTCGAAAAACTCGGCGTGCATGAAATCATTTCCATGGGTTCATCACTGAAGTTGTGTCTTGTCGCGGAAGGCAAGGCAGACGTTTATCCGCGCCTCGGACCGACGTCTGAATGGGATACCGCTGCTGCACATGCGGTGGTTGCCGCCGCCGGCGGTACCGTCGTTGAAGCGGCAAGCGGCAAGCCGCTCGCCTACAACGCGAAGGACTCGCTGTTGAATCCGTATTTCATTGTTTACGGCGACCCGGATCGCGACTGGCTGTTAAAAAGTCGAAGTTGAAAAGTTAAAAAGTTAGAAGTAGAGACGAGCATCCTCTGTTTCAACCGCTTTTGAATTTGTAACCTTTCGCACTTCATTTCCACCGATCACTAATCACTCTACCCGAGTGGTTTCCTCGCGTTTTATTTGCACGTTTTACCGCGCAGACTGTCATCACTCCAGGAGCCCGATGGGAGACAGTCATGAAAGCCGCCGTTTTTTCCATGCCGAAGCGCGTCAAATGTGAAGACGTTCCGGACGCGACGATCAAGGATTCGCGCGATGCGATCGTGCGTGTCACATCAACCGCGATCTGTGGTTCGGATCTGCATATTTACAATGGGCTGATGCCGCAGTTTCGGAAGCAAACGCTCGGTCACGAATTCATGGGCATCATCGAAGACATCGGCACTGGCGTAATGAACTTGAAAAAAGGCGACCGCGTCGTCGTGCCGTTTCCGATTGCATGCGGCGAATGCTTCAACTGTCGGCACGACGTGCCCGTCGGTTGTGAAAATTCAAATCCAGAGAAATATGGCGCGCGCGGCGGCGTGTTCAAGAACAAGGGCGGCGGACTGTTCGGCTACACGGACCTTTACGGCGGTTACGACGGCGGACAAGCCGAAGCCGTGCGCGTGCCGTACGCGGATTACGGTTGTCGCGTGGTGCCGGAAGAAGTTTCCGACGATCAGGCGCTGTTTCTGACAGACATTCTGCCGACAGGCTGGGCCGGCACGGACTGGACGCACGTCGGCAAGGGCGACACCGTCGTGGTGTTCGGTTGCGGACCTGTTGGATTGATGGCGCAGAAAGCGGCCTGGTATCGCGGCGCCGATCACGTGATCGGAATCGACGTCGTGCCATATCGTCTGCAGATGGCGCGCAACGTATGCGGCTCCGAAACCATCGACGCGAACGAACGCGATTCGGTCGATGCGGTGCTTGACGCAACCGGCGGGCACGGCGCGGATGTCTGCATCGATGCCGTGGGCATGGAACCCGATCGTGGCGCGATGGCGAAGGTGAAAGCGGCGGCGCATCTTGAACGTGGTTCGATCAAGGTACTGGATCAGGCATTCGCCGCGGTACGCCGCGGCGGACGCGTCGCCGTCCTCGGCGTGTACGGCACGAACTACGATAACTTTCCGTTGGGACAGTGGATGGACAAAGGAATCCAGGTTACGGCCGGACAGGCTCCGGTACATAATTACATCGATGAATTGATGCCGCTGGTGGCCGAACGCAAGATCGTGACGGACGACATCATCACGCACCACCTGTCGCTGGATGATGTCGACAAGGGTTACGAGATTTTCAACAACAAGAAGGACAACTGCGTGAAGGTGGTGTTGCGGCCCTGAACACGTGATGAATCGTTACCGAGCGGTGTCCGGTAAAAGCAGAACTTGATTCAACACTGGCAAAAAAAGAGCCGGCTCGCGCCGGCTCTTTTCATGCAACGCTCCTGATCACTCGTCGCCGAGAAGACCGGCGCGGAGATCTTCGCTCGGCGGCTTCGGACCCAGCCAGACAGCACGCAGCGCACGCGCGAAATCCTCGCCTTCGACGGTGCCTTTTTCTTCGCCGCCGATGCTCACCGTTGTGCCCTGGCCCGGGACGTAGTCGAGCACGACGGCTTCATCTTCCACGATGTCCTCGCTGAAGAAACCGTTGAATTTTTCAAGACGCTCGGCGATGGCTTCGTTAACGGATTCTTCGTTGTTGTTCGCAAACCCGTCGATCCATGCATCGACGATCTTGTCCGCCGGCACATCGCGAACGAAATGCATCACCAGCCGCGTCGGCCCGTCGACATTGATCGCGGCTTCCGCCTGATCGGTTGTCTGCGGCAGATACAACGCGCCGACGTAGACGTCGATCCATGCTTTCTCGCGCAATCCCATGCCATTGAGCACGAGTTCCTGCCCGCCGACTTCGGCAGTATCCGGCAGCGTCACGCCGGCGAGTTCCGCAGCGGAAGCGCTGCTCGCGAACGCGGCGAAAACCACCACAAACATTGCTTTCTTCATGTCGCCTTACCTCGTATTGACTGGGGCCGACAGGCTGTCCGCCGCCGGGTCCTGTTCAAGCACGTTCCGGTTTACCGCAGCGTTCAAGCTGCGGTCAAGAAACATCAACGTCTTCTGCCACGCGTCTTCCGCGGCCTGCGGCTCGAAGTTTTCACCGGTCGGATTCGCGAACGCATGTCCGGCGTTCTCGTAGATGACGATTTCCGCGTCCTTGCCGAGATCCGTCAGTATCGCTTCAAAGCGTCGCACGCCTTCAACGGGAATACCGTCGTCCTTCGCGCCAAAAAAGCCGAGGATCGGCATGTTCAGCGTCGCCAGCTGTTCGCGGCTGGCGCCGGACACGTGTCCGTAATAGATGACGGCGGCCGCGAGCCTGTCTGGATAAAGGAGCGCGGCGTTCAACGCGAGCGTTCCGCCGAGACACCAGCCCAACGACGCCACCGAGAGCGCGCCGATCTCCTCGTTCATGAATTTCCAGCCGGCATGAATGTTCGCGTTCACCGCGTCACGATCCGCCATCGCCCGCTGCATCAACTCGCGCGCTTCTGCAGGCGTTGCCGCAATCTCGCCGCCATACAAATCCAGCGCCAGCACCACGTAACCCTGTGCCGCGAGCTTGTCGGCCATGGCGCGGATGTTGTCGTTCAGACCCCACCATTCGGGAAACATCAGGATGCCGGGCAGGCCGCCGTGCGCGGATTCCGGATACGCGAGATAGCCCATGACCGGCTGGCCGCTGATGCGGCCGTATTCGACGGTCTCGGACAACACTGGAACGGCCGGAACTTCACCCATTTCCACGGCGCCGCTCGGCGTGTTGGCGTCCTCGGCATGCTGCTCGGCCATCCGCTCGACATAGGCATCGGCATCCTGCGATTCCGCCGCCTCGTTGCCGGCCTTGTCCGGTTCGCCACAGGCGCTGAGCAAAAACGCGAACGCGACCAGCAACGCGCGTGCGACGTCAATGCTGTTTATCTGTCGCGGCATGATCGTATCTCCCCGTTTTACCGAGCCCGCATTGTCCGGCGCGATGCGCGCGAAAACAACTCGCGCACCCCACACGCCTGCGGGAAAGCAACGTTTGAGGTAAATTGGTGGCTTGATCGAGGGGATGCAAATGGTGGAACAGGAAGATATCCGCAGTCAGCTTTCCGTGTTGCGGCAGGAGCATCGTGACCTGGACGATGCCATCAATCGCATGTCGGAAGGCCCGTTCGTGAACGAACTGCAGCTCAAGCGGCTGAAAAAACGCAAGTTGCAATTGAGGGATTTCATTTCGCGGCTGGAGAGCCGGCTGATCCCGGATCTGGACGCGTAAAGAAGAGTAAAAACGTCAACCCGATGACGTGGAAAATCCGGGAGTTCAATAATGCGGCGGCGTCTCGTCGCCGGAATCCGCGATAAGCGACGGCACCGCCTGCCGCAGCTGCTCTTCCAGGTCTTCAAGCCGTCTCGTCAGACGCGCGATTTCCGCCTCCTGCCGCGCGATCACGTCCGACAACTGCTGCTGTGCGTCTTCGAAAAACGCGATCCGGCTTTCAATGTCTATGAGGCGTTCGTCGTTCACTCTTTCATCCTGCAGTTGCGGTATTCGGCACGGGAAAGACCAATGCGCGATGTTCACGCGCCGCCCGTACGACGCAGCAGCTGATCGAGCGGCACGATGACATCGCGTGTCCTGTGCGGAGGATCTTCTTCGCCGTCAAACCAGCGCGCATCACGCTCGATTCCGTTGCCGAGTGTCTTGAAGTCGAACAATGCCGTGTCCATCAGATGGCTCGGCACCACGCTCCTCAACGCCGCGAGCATGGAATCGATTTTCTTCGGCGATTCCTTCTCCCAGGCGTTGATCATTTTCTTGATTTCCTTGCGCTGCAGATTTTCCTGCGAGCCGCAGAGGTTGCACGGGATGATCGGAAACGCGCGCAAATGTGAATACCGCGCGATTTCCTTCTCGCGGCAATACGCGAGCGGGCGGATCACGACGTTGCGGCCGTCATCGGATTCGAGTTTCGGCGGCATGGCCTTGAGCTTTCCGCCATGAAAGAAATTCAGGAAAAACGTTTCCAGAATGTCGTCGGCGTGATGGCCGAGCGCGATTTTCGTGATGCCATTTTCGGCCGCGAATGTATACAACGCGCCGCGACGCAGGCGTGAACACAGCGAACACGTCGTCTTGCCTTCGGGAATGACGCGCTTCACGACGCTGTAGGTGTCCTGCTCGAGAATGGTGTACTCGACGCCGATGGACGAAAGGTATTCCGGCAGCACGTGCTCGGGAAAACCCGGCTGCTTCTGGTCAAGGTTCACGGCGATGACATCGAACTTCACCGGCGCGCGCGCCTTCAAGCCGAGCAACACGTCGAGCAAGGTGTATGAATCCTTGCCGCCGGAAAGGCAGATCATCACGCGGTCGCCCTCCTCGATCATCTGATAATCCTGGATGGCCTGGCCGACCTGGCGATACAGACGTTTTTCCAGTTTCCTGGCGTTGACGGATCCGGCTTGCATGGGAATTCACCGCGCGCGTGAAGTGGTCAAAACGTGCGCATTCTAGCCTTTCCGGACTGCTAGGCGCGAGTGTGGCGCGGGAGTAAGATGCGCGCCTTCGCCTCGCCTGGACTTTCCGGATGGACGCCGCCCAAAAGCTCCGCATCACCCTCGCGCTCGCCGCGGTTTACGTTATCTGGGGCTCGACCTATCTCGCGATCCGCTATTCCTTGCTCGACTTTCCGCCGTTCATCATGGCGGGCAGCCGCTTCGTGATCGCGGGCGTGGCGCTCGGCGCATTCGCGTTGTTGCGCGGCAGCGCGTGGCCGACGCTCCGGCAGTGGCGCAACAGTTTCTTTCTCGGTTTCCTGCTGTTCGTGATGGGCAACGGTCTCGTGGTGTTCGCGGAGCAATGGATTGTTTCATCGCTCGCAGCGCTGGCCGTTGCGTCCATGCCGATCTTCGCGACGATCTTCGGCTACTTCTTCGGGCGCGAACTGACCCGGCTCGATCTCCTTGCCGTGATCATCGGTTTCGCCGGCGTCGCGCTGCTGAATCATGACACCGGCATGGGGGATTTTCTTCATCCCGCCGCGCTCGCGCTTGTTGCGGCGCCGTTGTGCTGGGCCTTCGGTTCGGTGGCCGCGCGTTCGCTCGATCTGCCGAAAGGTCTGATGATGAGCGCCGCGCAAATGCTTGGCGGCGGCATTCTGCTGATGGGCGTAAGCATGGCGCTCGGCGAACGCTGGCCGGATGACATCGGCTGGATCGCGCTGAGCGCGTGGCTGTATCAGATCGTGTTCGGTTCGCTGATCGCGTTTTCCGCGTACCTTTTTCTGCTGCACAACGTGCGTCCCGCCGTGGCGACAAGTTACGCGTTCGTGAATCCGCCGCTCGCGGTGCTGTTCGGCGTGTGGCTTGCCGATGAATCCGTCGATGCGTGGGGTTATGCGGGGATGGTCGTCATCATCAGCGCGGTTGTTTTGATTCAGATGCAGAAGAAGAAGTGACCGGTGCTGGTAACACCGATCGATAAAAGTGAAAGAGAAGGGAATCAGTGACTGGTGAAAAGCAAAGAGCAGAAAGCGCAATAAAACAAGAAAAGCGCGATTCGTTACTCAATTCAATTGCTGTTCACTTTTCATTGTTCGCTTAACTCGTCGTCGCCCTTTGATGCGTTCCCGCCGCTGTCTCCACCGGACGGTTCGCTTTCGCCGCGGATTCGCCCAGCGCTTCCATGCCGGGAAACGGCACTTCATCCTTGCGATAACCCAGCACGTCATCGAGCGGCAGAAATTTGTTCACGCCCACGCTGAATTCGATGTCGCAACCTTTGAACTGCGCGGGATGTTCATAACCCGCCGTGTGCGACAGCGCGATCAGCTCGCGCCGGAATCCGCGGATGAACGTTGCGAAGCGGATCGATTTGCCGTCCACATCAAGTCCGCGTTGCCGCCATGCATTCATGGTTGCAACACCGGAAGGACATTCGCCGGTGTGACAACTGCGCGACTGTATGCAGCCGACCGCGAGCATCGCTTCACGCGCGATCGCGACAAGATCGCAACCCATCGCGAACGCCACGACAGCACGATCGGGAAATCCGAGCTTGCCGGAGCCGATCCACACGACGTCGCGCGCGATGCCGGCTTTCAGGAAAATTTCATAGACGCGCGCGAACGCGAGTTTGAACGGCAATGACACATGATCGGCGTACGTGAGCGGCGCCGCGCCGGTGCCGCCTTCGCCGCCGTCGATCTGGATGAAGTCGGGGCCGCGTTTGTCGCGCGCCATGATTTCCGCGAGTTCTTCCCAGAACGTGAGATCGCCGATCGCGGCCTTGACGCCGACGGGAAGGCCGGTGCGTTCGGCAATGCGCTCGATGAAATCCACCATCTCGGCAGGCGTTGAAAACTCCGCGTGCGCGTTGGGCGACTTGCAGTCCTTGCCGACAGGAATGCCGCGCGTGTCCGCGATCTCCTGCACGACTTTTATGCCGGGCAATATGCCGCCCTTGCCGGGCTTCGCGCCCTGGCTGAGCTTCACGCACAGCGCACGGATCTGCGGATACGCCTCGCATTTCTCCGCGAGCGCGTTCATTGAAAAACGTCCGTCCGCATCGCGCGCGCCGAAATACGCGGTGCCGATCTGGAAAATGACGTCCGCGCCGAACAGATGATAAGGACTCAAACCGCCTTCACCGGTGTCGTGATAACAACCGCCGAACTTCGCACCCTTGTTGAGCGCGCTGATCGCGTTCCGCCCGAGTGCGCCGAACGACATGCCGGAAATATTCACGACGGACGTCGGACGCCACGGCCGGCGGCGGCCGCGCGATTCACCCATCACCTTCAGGCAGGGAATCAACGCGGGATCGAAGGGATCGTATTGCGCTTCGGATTCGGGATACGGCACGGCCTTGTTCTTGATGATGGGGTAACCCGTGCCGTACAACGTTTCGGTCGTGCCGAAGCCGAGCAGATTGTTCTGCCCTTTCGCTGTCGCGTATACCCAACTGCGTTCGGCGCGATTGAACGGCGCTTCCTCGCGATCATCCGCCACCCAGTACTGGCGCAATTCGGGACCGATGGATTCAAGCAAAAAGCGGAAATGCCCGATCACGGGATAGATGCGCAGCACGGTGTGCCGCTTTTGCACCAGATCGTGGATCGCGACAAGCGCAACGAACAGGACAAAGGCACCGATAACCCATCCGATGACCATACGTTCTCCTTGATGACTACGCCGTTGTTTTCAATTGAGTCTAGGACACGCGGGACTCTGAAGCGCTTCACGTTGCAACGCCGTTCATCGCAATGCAAGCCGACAATAAAAAAGGCAGCCCCGGAGGGCTGCCTTCGAAAACACGCGGCGATGAATCACACCGCGTTTACCGCGCCTAGTAATTGCCTGTCAGCGAAACGCCAGAATAGCTGGAGTAACCGCGGATCATGATGTACCAGGTGCCACCCGGCGGTGACGAGAAACTGCACGTCTCGCTGTTGCCGGAACGGTAGGGACGACAATCGTAGGTCGATGTCGTCGGTTGCGCACCGTAGCGAACATACAAATCCGCGTCGCCGGAACCGCCGCTCATGGTGAAGCTGAGGCTGGACTGGCCGGCCGGCACTTGCATGGTGTAGTACGTGGTCGAACCCTGCGCGCCGGACAGATTCGTCTTCGCGACACCGTCCTGCAGTTCGTTCGGATCACCGCCGCCTTCCGTGTAACTGCCGGTGAGTGAAACACCGGAGTACGAGGAATAGCCGCGGATCATCACGTGATACGTACCCGCCTGCACGTTCGAGATATTGCAGGTTTCGCTGTTGCCGCTGCGGTACGGACGACAATCGTAGCTCGACGTCGTCGGCGCACTGCCGAAACGCACATAGAGATCCGCATCGCCCGAACCACCGCTCATCACGAACGAAAGATCCGTCGCGCCGGACGGCACTTCCATGGTGAAGAACGTTTCCGAACCGGTAGCGCCGGAAAGCTGCGTTTTCGCGACGCCGTTTTCCAGCACATTGTCGCCGCCGCCACCGGTGTCTTCATCGTAACTGCCGACGAGTGAAACACCGGAGAACGACGAATACGCACGGATCATCACGTGATACGTGCCGGTCTGCACATTGGAGATGTCGCAAGTCTCATTGTTGCCACCGATGTACGGCCGGCAGTCGTAACTCGACGTGGTCGGCGCACTGCCGAACTTCACGTAGAGATCCGCGTCACCCGAACCGCCGCTGATGTTGAACGAGAGATTGCTCGCGCCCGCCGGCACGTCCAGCGTGAAGTGCAATTCCGCGCCGGTGGAACCCGACAGGTTCGTTTCCGCGACACCGTTTTCCAGTTCGCCGTCGCCCGGATCGGGACCGCCGCCGCCCATCGCGGCATCAACCGCGGCGTTGGCATCGACAATACCGGTGCCGCATTGCGAACAGGTGGACGGAAACGCACGCGCCGTGTTCTTGAGCATGGTTTCGACGTCGTCCGGTGACAGCGTCGAATCCGCGCTCATCATGAGCGCCGCGACACCGGCGACATGCGGTGTCGCCATCGACGTGCCCTGATAGAACGAGTAGATGTCGCTGCCGGGACTTGTCGAGCCGGAATTCAACGTCGAAAGAATGCCGTTAACCGACGTGCTTTGCGTCAACTCACCGCCCGGTGCGGCAACGTCTACGACACTGCCGTAGTTCGAGTAGTACGAGCGACCGCCGTTGCGGTTCGTCGCGGCCACCGTCACGACGCCGGCGCAGTTTGCGGGATTCGAGTTCGATGCGTTCGTGTTCTCGTTGCCCGCGGCGACGATCACGACCGCGCCGTTCGAACGCGCGGTGTTGATCGCCGACTGCGTCGTCGACGAACACGAACCGCCGCCACCGAGCGACATGTTGATCACGTCGGCCGGATAATTGTTCGCGGGAACACCGGAAACGGAACCGCCGGACGCCCAGACAATGGCGTCTGCAATATCCGACGTAAGACCGCCGCACTTGCCGAGCACGCGCAAGGGAACGACCTTCGCGCCGTACGCGACGCCCGCCACACCGCTGCCGTTGTTCGTGACCGCGGCGACCGTGCCTGCGACATGCGTGCCATGCCAGCTCGAACCCTGACTGGACGGCGGATAGCCGCCGCCGCATTCGCCCGCGTTCATCCAGTCGCCGGGATCACGCGCATCCGAATCGCGACCGCCGCCGTCATTCGCGACAAACGTGTCGGAGATGAAGTCATAACCGCCGACAATGTTCGCCGCGAGATCGGCATGCGGACGATAACCGGTATCAAGCACCGCGACGCGCGCGCCGACACCCGTACTGTTATCCCATGCCGCCGGCAAACGCATGCCGCCGGTTGCCTCGAAGTAATGCCACTGTTCGTTGTAACGCGAGTCATTCGGCGTCGCGAGCGGACGCAGCAGGCGATCGACTTCCGCGTACATCACGTCAGGTTGCGACGCGATTTCCGCGGCGACATTTTCCAGTTCGCGTTCCGTCATCACGCCATAACGACCGTTGTCGTTCCCGTTGCCGCGCTTCACGCGGACGAGATCGGCGCCGGTGGCGAGCTGCCGACGGTATTCAAACTTCAGTGCAAGACGTTCGCTGACCGCGCGTAACACCTGGTTCGCCCGCTCGCTGCGATTTGCAGCGCCCGGGTTGCCTGCGGCGTTATCAAGCGGTTTGCGAAACTTCACGATGAGTTGCTGTGGCGGGCCGATCGGTTCGGCGGCATCCGCGGGCGGAGCGGCCGATACGACTGGAACGAAAAAGCTTAACGATGCCGCGATCAGGACAGAGCGCAGCAACGCGCCGGACCTGCGTCCGGTGTGGTGAATGAACATGTTTTCCCCCTTCTAATGAAGGCATTTCCCGGTTTGAAAAAAAGCACGAACCGACCGTGGTCCGTGTCATCGCGTTCCCCAACGCGATGTTCTTTGTGCCCCCAGGGTTCAGCCCCTGATCGTGTTTTTATTTTTTTCGCGCCGTTCGGATTTTTTTATAGGCGGTGAACTGCCTGGGCGCGTGGCACAGCGAGAAAAGCGTCTGGGGGTTTTATCCCCTTTGAGGATCAAACGCAACCGCGTCACGCACAAAAGTACGCGGACATCGGGTTATGTAAGGAGAGGGATTTTCTTATGTAACGTCAGCGCGTCGTCAGCCGCTGTACACACAGGCGGACGTGCAGGTCTCGGCAACGACAATGCGTTTCAGCAACGGCAGCTGCGGTTTCAGTCGCTGCCAGATCCACGCCGCGAGATTTTCACTGGTGGGGTTCTCGAGACCTTCGATCTCGTTGAGATAATTGTGATCGAGCGCGCGGTACAACGGTTCGAACGCGTTTTTCAGGTCCGCGAAATCCATGACCCAGCCGAGCTTCGGATCGACATCGCCGCCGATATGAATTTCGACGCGAAAGGAATGACCGTGCAAGCGGCTGCATTTGTGATCCGCCGGAACGTTCGGCAGACGATGCGCCGCCTCGATGTGAAACACCTTGAAGATTTCAGTTGTCATCAGAATGTCCGCTCAAACCGTAGTGACCAGCCGTCTTCCGCACCGGCATCGTAACGCAGCGCGATCGCGCCTTCATCGTTCGTACGAAAGCCGAGCGTCGCGAATCCGCCGGCGTGATCAACCGCGTCCGCGTGTCGCACGGTTTCGCCCGTCGCATCTTCGATCGTCTCGCGGTAATCGAGATCGCGCCAGCTCGCGCCTGCGCCGAACTCCAGCCGGCCGTAACGCAACACCGGACCGAGTTCCGCACGCGTCTCGTACGTACGCGTCTCGAATTCCACTTCGCCGGTGTCCTGCCGGTCCCGCTGCAGCAGATATTCGACGCGCCCGCGCAGAACCACGTACTCATTGAACGGCGCGTCGAAACGCAAACCGAGCGAACCGTAATTGCCCGACACCGTTTCAAACGGCCGCGCCGCGTCGCGACCTTCGCTTTCCGAATAACCGACGGTGAAACCCGCGAACACGTTATCCGTCAGACCTTCCCAGTACTCCACGCCCGCGCGACGGAACCGTCGCTCGACGAGGGCGCCATCCTCGAAGCGAAGCGTTGCGTCGAAACTGCGTGTCGCAACCGCAGCGCCCACGCTGTCCGCGGCCACGGCACTCGCGGGCAGCAGGCAGGCGATCACGAACAGCAGAAAGCGAGAGGAAGGCATGCGGTACACATCTTCAATGCAATGAGAACGAAGGAGCGGATTCTACCCGGAAGTCGGTTGCGCCGCCTGCTCGCACGATACGGTTATCCGTCCGACCTGAAGGAAAGCGCCACGCAACTCGTGCGGCGCCAGGCGGTGTTGTCGATCGACAACATCGCGTAACAACCAGTTCACTCCCGCGCCAACTCCCGTATCCGCTCCCGCCGCCGGTGCGGAGACAATCGAAAGAAATCGCGCAGTTCCGCGCGCAATCCCAGCGAATCGTCATGCCGTGATTGCAGGTGCCGGCAGTAGCGTGCGGCGGTTTCGCTGGCAACGCGATAACGTTCCGCGATTTTTTCATCCATCGCTTCATCCAGTCGCCACGCGCTGAACAGCATGCCGTGCAGTTCGTCACCCAGATCACCGAGACCGCTCTGACGGCAGAATTCGCGCGCGGAGACGTACTTGTCGATCTCGGCCTGGATTTCGAGATCGAGCGCGCTGATTTCGCGATTGCGCTCGGCATGCCAACCGAGGCAGACGAAGTGACTGATGCCTTCGAGCAGTGTCCAGAAATCTTCCAGTGATTGTTCTGAAAAACTGTTCAGGCCGCCACGCGCGGCGAAGCGTTCGAGGATGCGCGGATCAAGATAAAGACCGATTTCGAGCGCGTCCGGCATTTCGCGCAACAGCAACGTTTCCGTTGCGCCGTTCACGACGGCACCTTCGACAAGAAAGCCATCGACAGGTGCGAGCGGCGCAATGCGATAAAGCTGTTGCAGCCAGTCCTGCAATTGCAGTGGAATGCTCGCGGATGCGTTCATCAATGCATCTCGCGACTCGTGCCGCCGCGCGCGGGTTCGATGCCGAGCCGTTGCAGGATCTCCGCTGCCCGCTCGCTGCCGGTACGAACCCATACATCATAAAGACGCAGAATGTCGCGCTCATCAAACACGCGCGCTTCCTGTGCGACATCGGCGAGCGCGTCGACGAATTGCAGAAATTTTTCGGACAGTTCGCAGTACACGTCTGCGAGAATTTCATCGCGGCGTGATGCGGGTGAATTCAGCAGACTCGAATACGCCGCTTCACCCATGCGCGAGTAGTAATCGATATCCACCGAGCGGCGCGCGAGACTGTCACCGAAAAATCCTGCGATGAACAACGCGACATCGCCCATACGCCGCAGTTGCAGATTGCGTTCCGGTCCCGGCTGCGCGTCCAGCGCGTCGGCAAGCATCATGGCGAGCGGGCGTAATTCAAAATTGTTGCTCTCGCCGTTGCGTGATTGTTCGAACAGATTTTCCGCGCGCGAGAAACCGACCAGCACATGCACAACGTAATGCTGCGTCGCTTCACCCGCTATGACCGCGCGTGCGGTCGTCGCTCGTGTGAGCGAATCGCGGAAGTAGTCTTCAAGATTCGTGACTGTCATCAATCCCATGTTGCAACCCCGCATTCGAAACACTGTTCATGCTTCTGTTGTAGCGGGAAGCGACGTCACGCGATAGCTGTTGCGATCCTGTAAATGGCGGTATGCTGAAATCTTTACGCAATAAAAAAGCCCGGCGAAGCCGGGCTTTTTCTTGTCAAAAGTCAAAGCGGAAAATCGGGAACTGTTCCGGTCTTCCGTTCAATCACTTTTCACTTTCCTGAACAACAACGTCATGCGGTCCGACTCGCCGATCGCTTCGTACTTCGCGCGATCTTCGTCACCGAGACGCAGACTCGGCGGCAACGTCCACACACCCTTCGGATGATCCGCCGTGTCTTTCGGGTTCGCGTTGATGTCGGATTTCTCGACGAGTTCAAAACCCGCATCGTGCGCGAGCTGTATGACTTTTTCTTCCGTCATGTAACCGCTGGTCTTCATTGTCTCGACATCCGTCCCGGGTTTCGCGCGATGTTCGACCACACCGAGCATGCCGCCGGGCTTGAGCGCGTCGAAGAAGGATTTGAAAACGACGTTCGCTTCCTCCGCCGCGAACCAGTTATGCACGTTTCTGAATGTCAGCACGCGATCCGCGCTGCCTGCGGGTGCGATTTCAGTCTCGCCGGGGACATGCAGGTGCGTGATCTGCACGTCGCCGTACGCTTCGGGGTTCTGTTCGAACTTCTCGCGCAACGCCTTGTTGAGGCGCGCACGGTAAGCCGGCTGACCCTCGGCCTTGTCGGAGAACGCCGCGACATAAAGCTGACCTTCTTCCGCCAACAGCGGGCCGAGAATTTCCGTGTACCAGCCGCCGCCCGGCCATATTTCGACAACCGTCATGTCAGGCTCGACCTGAAAAAAGCGCAACGTTTCCGCAGGATGCCGGTACTTGTCGCGCGCGGTGTTGGCCTCGGTGCGCGTTGCCGCCGCCACCGCTTCGTCAATGGCGTCCGCGTTCGCCGCGCCGATGTTCATGGCGGCGATCAGCACACCTGCGAACAATAATTTTTTCATCATCACTCCTCCTGATTTGAATGTGCGCGACTGGCAGCCACAGCATCGTGTTTTCCAGCGCCGATCATATGGGTGAAAGCACCTAATGCAATGGAGTTTGTACTTACGGAAACTTGAACTCCGTCAAAAAAATGCGTCGCAACAGATTGAATTATGTGCAATTTACGCCCCATTTAACTATGCTTCCTTCCATGTTGAATTTACTTTGCACAAGCCGCTTGCCACTCGCCGCAGCCCTCCTCGCGCTGCTGCCGTTACCTGCGCTTGCCGATGATGCGGGCGACGACGGCGGTTTCGGCGCCTGCCTTGCGCGTCTTGAAGCGGCGGCCTCGGACCGCGGCATTTCAGCCACCACGCTGCAAAGCGCCATGTCCGCCGTCAAACCGGTCGAACGGGTGATCGCGGCCGATCGCCAGCAGGCGGAATTTTTCTACACGTTCTGGCATTACCTCGACGGTCGGGTCACGGACACGCGCGTAGAACGCGGCCGCGAGATGTACCGCAAGCACTATCCGCTGCTGCATCGTATTTATCTGCGTTATGGCGTGCGGCCGGAATACCTCGTCGCGTTCTGGGGCATGGAAACGAACTACGGCAGCTATTTCGGTTCGGTGCCGGTGCTCGATGCATTGGCCACGCTCGCCTGCGATCAGCGCCGCAGTGAAATGTTCACGCGTGAATTCGTGAACGCGCTGTCCATCCATGAAGCCGGCGCGATGGATATCATCGGCGCGCGCGGTTCCTGGGCGGGCGCGATGGGTCACACGCAGTTCCTGCCTTCCACCTATCTCGGCCACGCCGTGGATTACGACAAGGATGGCCGCCGCGATGTGTTCGGCAGCC
>OBJO01000103.1_pt1 | contig 41579 bp, 27 predicted proteins | sample 1481741 | NCBI WGS metagenome assembly OBJO01 (sample SAMN06140803, study PRJEB22556) | human gut metagenome | host: Homo sapiens | place: China: Beijing | collected 2014 | reverse complement strand
GCCGAGATACTTACGCATCATCGGTGTGTGATCGGCGAATGCTTCTGCGGCAGGAATGGCCATGGGAGTGTTCAGCGGTTCGCGGGAAAGGCCGTCATGCTAATGACCGCGACGGGTGGCCGCAAGCCGCCGGAGTTGCGTTACCATGCGGGCTCGTTTTCAGAGGTGATCAATGAATTCCGCGGAATACGATCTGGCGGTGCAACTCGGAAAATCGCTGCGTGCACGGAAGTGGAGCATCGCGACGGCGGAATCCTGCACCGGCGGATTGATCGCCGCGATCATCACCGACGTGCCGGAATGCTCGGGATGGTTCGAACGCGGTTTCGTGACCTACTCCAATGAATCCAAACAGGAAATGCTCGGCGTCGACGCCGCGGCGCTGGAAAAGCACGGCGCGGTTTCCGAAGCGGTCGCCCGCGAAATGGCGGTCGGCGCATTGAACGATTCGCGCGCCGATGTGAGCGTCGCGGTCACGGGTATTGCCGGTCCGGACGGTGGCAGCGAAGAAAAGCCCGTCGGCACGGTCTGGCTCGCGTGGGCCTGGCCGAACGGCGAGGTGATCGCGGAGCGGAAACAGTTTCCCGGCGATCGCGACCGGATACGCCGTCTCACGGCGGAGCACGCACTCAGAACACTTGTAGAACGGATGGATCATGACTTCTGACGGCACAGTGAATAACGAAAAAACGGAATCCGACGTAAAAAAACCTTCCCAGCGTGTGTTCTTCGCCCTCTGGCCCGATGATGCGACGCGTGAAACCATTGACGGTTTCACACGCGACGCGGTCGCTGCGTGCGGCGGTCATCCGATAGCGCCGGAGAATTTTCACATGACATTGCGCTTCATCGGTCACGCGGACGCGGGTGCGATGAGCCGCATGCGTAAGGCCGCGGAGCGCGTTCGTACGGAGCCGTTGCGCTTCAAACTGGACCAGCTCGGTTTCTGGCCGGAGCCGGCGGTGTTCTGGCTGGGCTGCCGCAAGGCGACGGATCCGCTGTTGCGTCTCGTGGTGAACCTCAACACCGAACTGGGTAGCGAAGGCTTTCTGGTCGAAACCCGGCCGTTCAAGCCGCATGTCACGTTGGCGCGCAGCGCGCACCATGCACCGGAATCCGCGCTGCTTGAATCCGTGGAGTGGGTAAGCGACAAGTTCGTGCTGGTGGGCTCGCGAACGGATGAGGACGGCGCGACCTACACGGTGCTGGATGAATGGCCGCTGGCCCGAAACAAGGGCTGAAATTGTTGGGTAAAATTTAGCCATTTCGTCACTCAAACCGTGGAAATGGCAACATTCGTGGTGTCGCGACCCTTTCAGTTTGACCTGTTTGGATATACAGTACCGCATCATTCCCCGACGACGGACGGATACCAGAATGGACGACAATCGCAAGAAAGCGCTGTCATCGGCGCTCTCCCAGATCGAGAAGCAATTCGGCAAGGGTTCGGTGATGCGCCTCGGCGATCACAGCGCCTCGCGCGACATCGAAGCCATCTCCACAGGCTCGCTGGGCCTGGATATCGCGCTCGGCGTCGGCGGTCTGCCGCGAGGTCGCGTCGTCGAAATCTACGGTCCCGAATCTTCCGGCAAGACCACGCTCACGCTCCAGGTGATTGCTGAATGCCAGAAGCTCGGCGGCACCGCAGCTTTCGTGGACGCCGAGCACGCGCTGGACCCGACCTACGCCGAGAAACTGCACGTCAACGTCGAGGATCTTCTCGTCTCGCAGCCGGACACCGGCGAACAGGCGCTGGAAATCACCGACATGCTGGTGCGCTCCGGCGCGGTTGACGTCGTCGTTGTCGACTCCGTCGCCGCACTCACGCCGAAGGCGGAAATCGAAGGCGAGATGGGCGACTCGCACATGGGCCTGCACGCGCGCCTCATGTCGCAGGCATTGCGCAAGCTCACCGCCAACATCAAGCGTTCGAACACGCTCGTGATCTTCATCAACCAGATCCGCATGAAGATAGGTGTGATGTTCGGCAACCCGGAAACCACCACCGGCGGCAACGCGCTCAAGTTCTACAGCTCGGTGCGCCTCGACATCCGCCGCACCGGCGCGATCAAGAAGGGCGACGAAATTCTCGGCAACGAGACGCGCGTGAAGGTCGTCAAGAACAAGGTCGCGCCGCCGTTCAAGGAAGCGCATTTCGAAATTCTTTACGGCCAGGGCATTTCCCGTCAGGGCGAGATCATCGAACTCGGTGTGCAGCAGAACATCGTGGAGAAATCCGGCGCCTGGTACAGCTACAACGGCGATCGTATCGGTCAGGGCAAGGAAAACGTCCGTCAATGGCTGCTGGATAATCCCGCCGTCGCCGAGGACATCGAGCAGAAAGTCCGGATGGCGCTGCTGCCGGCCCGCAAACCGAAATCGGAAGCGACCGAGGTTGCGGAAGAAGAAGAGGTCTGATCCGTTCGGCGCTTCGCTGGAGCAGGTTGCTTCCAGCGAGACGCCGGAACAAAGAGCCAGAAGGCTCGCGCTGGGTTTGCTTGCCCGGCGCGAGCACTCCTTTCAGGAACTATCCATCAAGCTCGCGCAACGCGGGCTTCCCGCTGACGTCATCACCCTGACCCTGCAAGCGCTTCAGTCTGAACGGCTGCTCTCCGAGGAGCGCTTCGTGGAGCAGTTCGTGCGTTCACGCATCGAACGCGGTGACGGACCTATGAAAATTCGTGCCGAACTCGCACAGCGCGGAATTGAAGCTATGCATGCGGACCAGGAAATCGACAGTCAGGCGCCGGACTGGAGCCGGCTTGCGGAAATCCAGCGCCGCAAACGCTTCGGCGGCGAGATTCCGGAAAGTTTTGCGGAGCGCGCCCGGCAGGCGAGATTTCTTCAGGGACGCGGTTTCGGGATGAGCGAGATTCGACGCGCCCTGAAGGGTGATATCGAAGAAAGTTAGACAGGATTGACCGGATTTTTATTGAATCTGTCCGGCGTGTGTCAGATTATTGCCCGCTTGATTTGACCTGGCTTGACGGTGCATCTGCCGATGCCCATCAATCTTGTTCATCCTGAAAAAATCCTGTGAATCCTGTCCATTGCCCTTATGAAATCCAACGAGATCCGCGACCGCTTCCTGACGTTCTTCGAGTCAAAGGGACACGCCATTGTGCCGTCCAGCCCGCTGGTGCCGGGCAACGATCCGACCCTGCTCTTCACCAATGCCGGCATGGTGCAGTTCAAGGACGTGTTTCTCGGACGTGACACGCGCAGTTATCTGCGTGCGACGTCGTCGCAACGCTGTGTGCGTGCCGGTGGCAAGCACAACGATCTTGAGAACGTCGGCTACACCGCGCGGCATCACACCTTCTTTGAAATGCTCGGGAATTTTTCCTTTGGCGATTACTTCAAACAGGACGCGATCAAGTACGCATGGGAGTTGCTGACCCAGGTCTATGGACTTCCGGCGGAAAAACTCTGGGTGACGGTTTATCACACGGACGATGAAGCGTTCGATATCTGGGCGAACGACGTCGGCGTACCCGAAGATCGCATCGTGCGCATCGGCGACAAGCCGGGCGGCAAGAAATACGACTCCGACAATTTCTGGGCCATGGGTGACACCGGCCCCTGCGGCCCGTGCACTGAAATCTTCTACGATCACGGATCCGACGTAGCCGGCGGGCCGCCGGGATCGCCCGATGAAGACGGCGATCGCTACATCGAAATCTGGAATCTCGTGTTCATGCAGTTCGACCGCGCCGCCGATGGCACGATGACTGATCTTCCGAAACCGTGCGTGGATACGGGCATGGGCCTGGAGCGCGTCGCCGCAGTGCTGCAGCACGTGCATTCGAACTACCAGATCGATCTTTTCCGCAACCTCATCAAGGCCGCCGCCGAGGTAACCGGTTGCACGGATCTTGAGAACAACTCGCTGAAAGTCATCGCGGATCACATCCGCGCGTGCGCGTTCCTTATTGTCGACGGCGTGTTGCCATCCAATGAAGGCCGCGGTTACGTGCTTCGCCGCATCATTCGTCGCGCGGTCCGTCACGGTTACCAGCTGGGCCAGGAAGATGCGTTTTTCTACAAACTGGTCGACGCGCTTGATAGAGAGATGGGTGATGCGTATCCGGAGCTTCGAAAACAGAAGGAACAGGTCAAGCGCGCGCTGAAACTTGAAGAGGAACAATTCGCGAAGACACTCGACCAGGGCATGAAGATTCTCGATACCGCGATCCGGGATCTTTCTGGCGATGAAATTCCCGGCGATGTTGTGTTCAAGCTCTACGACACCTACGGTTTTCCGGCGGATCTCACCGCTGATATCGCGCGGGAAAGAAATCTTTCCATCGACGACGCCGGCTTCGCACGTGAAATGCAGGCGCAGCGCGAGCGCGCGCGTGAAGCCTCAAAGTTCGGTGTGGATTACGGCAAGGATTTCAAGGTGGATGTCGGCAGCGAGTTCACCGGCTACGACAATCTGAAAGGTCACGGCAAAGTCGTTGCGCTGTTTCGTGGCAGTGAGTCCGTGAAGCAGCTCGCTGACGGTGAAGAAGGTGCGGTGGTGCTGGATTGCACGCCTTTCTATGCGGAGTCCGGCGGGCAGATCGGTGACCGCGGCGTGCTGGAGAGCGGCACGATTCGTTTTGATGTCGCCGATACGCAGAAACGCGGCACGGCGCATGTGCACTTCGGCAAGTTGACGGGAGGCGCGCTGACAGTCGGTGACGCTGTCGAAGCGGAAGTCAGCCGTGAATCGCGCGCGCCAACGATGTTGAATCATTCCGCGACGCATCTGCTGCACGCAGCGCTTCGCCATGTGCTCGGCGCACACGTCACGCAGAAAGGCTCACTCGTTGCGCCGGATCGTTTGCGTTTCGACTTCTCGCACACACAACCGCTGACTGCCGACGAGATTCGCGAGATCGAGGATCTGGTGAATATCGAGATTCGCCGAAATCATTCGGCGGACGTGAAACTCATGTCGTATGACGATGCTATCAAGGCCGGCGCGATGGCCTTGTTCGGCGAGAAATACGGCGCGGAAGTGCGCGTGATGACGTTCGGCGAATTCTCAACGGAACTTTGCGGCGGCACACACGTTACGCGGACCGGCGATATCGGATTCTTCAAGATCGTTTCGGAATCCGGAATCGCATCCGGTGTACGAAGAATCGAAGCGGTCACCGGCGATAATGCACTTGACTACGTGCGTCATCTCGAAGGTACGCTGGATCGTATCGGCAGCGCAGTGAAAGCGTCGCGCGATGACGTCGATGTTCGCGTCGAACAGCTTGCTGAACGCACGCGCAAGCTCGAAAAGGAAATCGACAAACTGCGTAAACAGCTTGCGTCGGGACAGGGAACGGATCTCACTTCGAAAGCCATCGACATCGATGGTTTGAAACTCATCGCCGCGCGCGTCGACGGCGCGGATGCCGCGGCGCTGCGTGACGCGGTCGATCAGCTGAAGAACAAGCTCGGCAAGGCCGCGGTTGTGCTGGCCGCCGCGAGTGATGACAAGGTGCAGATCGCCGCGGGCGTAACGAAAGCCGAGACGGGCAGACTGAAAGCAGGCGATCTGGTGAACTTCGTCGCGCAGCAGGTCGGCGGCAAGGGTGGCGGTCGTCCTGACATGGCGATGGCGGGCGGCAATGATGCGTCGAAACTCGATGCTGCACTGGCGGCTGTGGAAAGCTGGGTGCGGCAGCAACTCGGCGGTCCGTAGACATCGATAACAGCGGCGGCGGGTGCAATCGTGATCTGCCGCCAGCGTCGCACAGTTTGGGGGGGATGCCTTTACGGCAGGGACACGTGACGCTCATTGTTCAAAAGTACGGCGGCACGTCCGTTGGCGGGATCGATCGCATCGAAGGTGTCGCAGACAAAGTGGCTGCGGCACGTGCGTCTGGCCACGATCTCGTCATCGTTCTCTCCGCGATGGCCGGTGAAACCGATCGTTTGCTCGGACTGGCAAGGGCGATCAGCACGCACGGCCGACCCAATCCGCGTGAACTTGATGCGCTGCTCGCTACCGGCGAGCAGGTGACTATTGCACTTCTCTGCATGGCGCTCGAAAAACGCGGCATCACCGCACGTTCCTTTACCGGTTTTCAGGCCGGCATACGCACCGACAGCGGTCACAACAAGGCGCGCATCCTCGAGATCAACCGTGATGCGTTGCTTGAGCAGGTCGGCAAGGGACGCGTTCCTGTAATTGCCGGATTTCAGGGAGTTGATGCCAAGGGCAGTATCACCACTCTGGGGCGCGGCGGCTCGGATACAACGGCAGTCGCGGTCGCGGCTGCGTTGATGGCTGATGAATGTCAAATCTATACGGACGTCGACGGCGTCTACACAGCCGACCCGCGTCTCGTACCGGACGCGCGGCGGCTGGAGTGGCTGTCGTTCGAGGAAATGCTCGAGATGGCCGGACAGGGATCGAAAGTCCTGCAGATTCGCTCGGTGGAGTTCGCGCACAAGTACAATGTGCCGCTTCGCGTGCTGTCGACCTTCGACGAAGGTCCGGGCACCACGATCATCGAGGGGAGTGCACGAGTGGAATCAGCCCGTATTGTCGGAATCGCTTGCAGCAGGAACGAAGCGGAAATCCGCGTCAGTGGCATTCCGGCGGCGACGGACAGCGCGTGGCGATTGCTTGCATCCTTGTCCGACAATCGGATTGACGTCGACATGATCGTCCAGAACGTGGCAAATGACGGTCGCATGAACTTTACTTTCACTGTGCAGCGCCAGGATTACGAGCAGGCGCGGGAAATTCTCACTGTGCAGTTTCGCGATCAGAACGTGCACGTCGAGGGTGATAATCGTGTTGCAAAGGTCGCGCTGATCGGCGCGGGTGTTCGAAGTCAGGCGGATGTTGCGACGCGGATGTTCGCTGCACTGGCCCGAGCCGAGGTTGCGATCCGGCAGATCGCAACCTCGGAGCTGCGGATCTCGGTGGTAATCGACGAAATACAGATGGAAAACGCGGCACGCGCATTGCATCATGAGTTCGGCCTTCATGAGTCTCCGGTGACCGTGAAAGCAGGATGACCCGGATTCGTCCGGATAAATGAAAAACCGGCCGGCAGAGCCGGAATAAGAACGATAAGAACGGGCCGGGTGGGCCTGGTGATTGAGTCAAGGAGAAACAGGAGGACGACATGCTTATCCTTACAAGGCGAGTAGGAGAGACGGTCATGATTGGCGACAACGTCACCGTGACCGTGCTGGGGGTGAAGGGCAACCAGGTCAGATTGGGCGTGAACGCACCCAAGGACGTGGCGGTTCATCGCGAAGAAATCTACGAACGCATCAAGCGCGAGCAGGAAGGCACCCCGGCAGGCGGGGGTGAACAGCAAGGCTGATTCAGCCTTGTCCGGCGCGGGATGCGCCGGTATCATTGCCGACTTCGCGGCCGGGCTATGCCCGGCCGAAAGTTTCTGGAGAGATGGCCGAGTGGTCGAAGGCGCTCCCCTGCTAAGGGAGTAAGGGGTTTATAGCCTCTTCGAGGGTTCGAATCCCTCTCTCTCCGCCAATGTGATCGGGGTTGTCAGCGCGGGTGTCACGTCAGGCGCTGAGACCTTGACAGACCTTGGGGATCGAACTCGGAACGGATGGCTGGATTCGACCCGGTGTTGCAAAGCAGCGCAAGAAAGCGATGCTGCCGGAGGGATGAGGTCGGTGACCGAATTTCCTTCTATCCGCCGGAATCCACGGAATCCGGCCTCGACCCAGCGAAAAAGCGCCGTTATAATGCCGCGCCTTCGGTGGGCGAAACTTGCCGAAACATGCGCCCGTAGCTCAGCTGGATAGAGCGTCTGGCTACGAACCAGAAGGTCGGAGGTTCGACTCCTTCCGGGCGCGCCATACAAGAAAGCCTCGCAGTTCGCTGCGGGGCTTTTTTGTTTCTGCGACCACGTTCTTGCGATCCGGTCAAGAAGGAAAAAGTGAATGTGCAGCATGAAGCGAGCCGTCATGCGGTTCGGGTTAGACGGATATTACGAGCGCGAACGCAAGCAAGCTGCATGCCGTAGTTGAAAATGTTCGCAACCATCCGATGATCGTTCATTGCGGCAGTGGAAACCGCGTCGGCGCATTGTTCGCGCTGCGTGCGTTTCATGACGAAGGTTACGATCTCGAAAGCGCGATGGAGAAGGGCGGGCTCGCGGGTCTTACGAAACTTGAGCCTTACGTCCGGCAATGCCTGACGAAGGCGACCTGACGAAAACCGCAAGACTGAACGACGTGCTGTAGCTCGCGATATTTCTGAATCCGGTCTTCACGCCATCCAACTCGCGATTGAACTCACAGCACGAGCAGGAGCTGCATCAGCAACGGATGGGTAAGGAGGTAATCAGGACGGGCGGCGACCGGCGGGAAAAATGTCAGGGCGGATCTGTTCCTGTTCCAATGCCTGTTCTCTCGTGGACATCGCGTGGTTCTGCAGCAAATGTTCGGTGGCTACGACACCGATCAACTGCTGCTCTTCATTGATGATCAGCACGTGGTGCGCGGGCGAGTCCAGCAGCGCCGATGTGAGTTCGTCTACCGTTGTGTCTCCCATCGTAACGAGCGGACGCGCGTCGCAGATTTCCCAGGCATGGAAGGCGCGCGGATTGTTCAGCGGACGGCGGTGGAAGTGCGCGAGGTTTCGCGGCGTGAGCAAACCGAAGACGGTCCGGTCCGGATTCAGCACCGGTAACGCCGACAGTTCACCCGATTCAAAAAACTCCTCCGCCTCCGCCACTGTCGCGTCGCAGTCCACGAAGGCGAAATCGGTTTGCATGATGTTGGCGGCTGTCCTGACCATGACTGTATTCCTATCAGATAAGGGACGGTCGTCCCCATAGGGCAAGGACAGGATAAGTGCACTGATCGCTATCTTAAAATGGGATTTTTCTTACGAAGACGTACGAAATCCCATAATCGGATCGAACGCCGATCGAAGTTGCTTCAATCGTTGTTCCAGGTCCGCCTCGGGATAAGTGTCCGGCGGGAGTCGTCCCCAGACAGGCGCGGGCCATGCAGGATCGGTTTCAAAGCGAGCAATGATGTGAATGTGAAGTTGCGGCACCTGGTTGCCAAGCGCCGCAATATTCATCTTGTCCGCAACAAATACCGTCTGCATCGCCTCGGCAATCCCTGAAATCTCCCGCATGAGTTGCGGTTGATCTGCGGCTGCCAGCGCGTGGATTTCACGGACTGCCGCGCGTTGTGGAACGAGGATGCACCACGGGAAATTCTGGTCGTTCATCAGCAACACCCGGCAGAGCGGCAGCGTACCCAAAGGCACGGTGTCCGCCGCCAGCCGGGGATGCAGTTCGAAACTCATCTCAGGAAATCTTGCGGATTTCCTGCAACGCGACCGACGCCGTCGCGAAGTCGAGACTGCCTGCCGTGCGCATGTCGGTAAGCACGCGTTGTGCGTGTTGGACGCGCTGTTCGCGTTCGGCGAGCCAGGCATTGACGATGTCAGTCGGCACCGCGCCCTTCTTCTGCTGACGCAAGGCCAGCGCAGTGATGCGCCGCTGCTGCGAATACAGATTGTCACGCAGCGTGCCGCGCGCGATCGCCTGCCAGTGACCGTCGACCGCGAGCTTGTCGATCTCCTCACGCAGCCAGCTGAGATCCAGACGCGATTCGATATGGAAATAGCCCGCGGCGACGTTGCGCACGTCCATGGACTGTTTTTCGGCAATGTCCGCGATATCGAGCGCGGCATACAGCGGTTTGAGCGCCGCGATACGACGGGCCAGTGTCGCCGGCACACCGAGATCGACGTATTGCTGCACGACATCGGCGAAGTTGTTCGTCTCGACGGGACCGAGCACCTGTTCGAGGATATCGACCAGTGAGCCGATGCCCGGGCCGAAGCGCGCGACCGCCTTCGCGATGTCGGCGGAATTTTCCGGCCGGTCAAGCAGCCAATGCGTCGCATGCTTGAGCAGCCGTGCGATCTGTACGTGCATGGCCGTTTGCAGACTTGCCGGCACTTTATTGTCGAGCGATTCGATTTCCGCCCAGAGCATTCGTGTGCCGTACGCTTCACGTGCGATGGTGTAGGACCGCGCGATCGCCGCCGGTTGCGCGCCCGTTTCCTCGCGCATGCGGTGCGCGAAGGTGGCGCCCATACGGTGCACCATGCTGTTGGTGATGCCTGTTGCAATGATCTCGCGCTTCAGGCGATGCCGCGGCATGAGTTCCTTGTAACGGCGTTGCAGCGGTTTCGGAAAATAGTTTTCCAGCTCGCTGCCAAGGTAGCTGTCTTCCGGTACGTCCGAGGCGAGCAGGGATTCGTAGACATCCATCTTCGCGTATGCGAACAGCACGGCGAGTTCCGGACGCGCGAGACCGCGGTTCGCCGCGCGACGATCGTTCAGCATTTCCTCATTCGGCAGGAATTCGATCGCACGATTGAGACGACCGCTGCGCTCAAGCGAACGCATCAGGTAGGCGTGCTCGTTGATGCGTGCCGGTGCTTGCGCTTCAGCAACGGTGATCGCCTGCGTCTGCAGGTAGTTGTCACGCAGTACCAGTTCGGCGACTTCTTCGGTCATGTCCGCAAGCAGCTTGTTGCGCTGTTTCAGCGTGAGACTCGTTTCGGTCTGCACGAGGTTGAGCAGAATCTTGATGTTCACCTCGTGGTCGGAACAATCGACGCCGCCGGAGTTGTCGACAAAGTCGGTGTTCACGCGTCCGCCCTTGAGCGCGTACTCGATGCGGCCGAGTTGCGTGAAACCGAGGTTGCCGCCTTCACCGACCACGCGACAGCGCAGTTCTTCACCGTTGATGCGCACGGCGTCATTGGCGCGGTCACCAACCTCGGAATTGCTTTCGGTTTTGGCCTTCACGTAGGTACCGATGCCGCCGTTCCACAGAAGATCGACAGGCGACTTGAGGATCGCCTTGATCAGCTCGTTCGGCGTCAGCGAGGTTTCCTCGATACCGAGTGCTTCGCGCGCTTCCGCCGAAAGCTTGATGCTTTTCGCGGAGCGCGGGAACACACCGCCGCCCTTTGAAATGAGATCGGCGTTGTAATCCGCCCAGCTCGATCGCGGCAGATTGAATAGGCGTTCGCGTTCCTTGAACGAGACTTCAGTGTCCGGGAACGGATCAATGAAGATATGCATGTGGTTGAACGCGGCTTTCAGCTTGATGTGACGTGACAGCAGCATGCCGTTGCCGAACACGTCGCCCGCCATGTCGCCGATGCCGATCGCGGAGAAGTTCGTGGACTGGGTGTCGACGCCGAGTTCGCGGAAATGCCGTTTCACCGATTCCCAGCCGCCACGCGCGGTGATGCCCATCTTCTTGTGGTCGTAACCGACGGAACCACCGGAGGCGAACGCGTCGCCCAGCCAGAAGCCATACTCGGCGGCGACGCCATTCGCGATATCCGAGAACGTCGCGGTTCCCTTGTCGGCGGCGACGACAAGATACGGATCGTCTCCGTCGTGACGCACAATGTTTTTCGGCGGCAGAATCTTGCCATCAACGATGTTGTCGGTGAGATCAAGCAAGCCGCGCAGGAACGTGCGATAGCATTCCACGCCTTCCTTGATCAGTGCGTCGCGATCACCGGCGGTCGGCGGTCGCTTCACCACGAAACCGCCCTTCGAACCGACTGGCACGATGAGCGTGTTCTTGACCTGCTGCGCCTTCATCAGGCCGAGAATTTCCGTCCGGAAATCCTCGCGACGGTCCGACCAGCGCAAACCGCCGCGCGCAACCTTGCCGCCGCGCAGATGTACGCCTTCGACACGCGGCGAGTACACCCAGATCTCGAACATCGGTTTCGGTAACGGCAGTTCGGGGATGCGCTGCGGGTCGAACTTGAACGAGATGTAATCTTTCGCCTGCCTGTCATTGTCGGATCCGACGGCCGGCTGATAATAATTCGTGCGCAACGTCGCGTTGATCAGGTTGAGGAACGCACGCAGGATGCGGTCATCATCAAGGCTCGAGACGTTATCGAGCGCCGCGTAGATATCGGCGATGATCTTCTCCGCGTTTGCCGCGGATTCCCTCGCGTGTTGCGGATCGAAGCGCGTCTCGAAAAGCTGCACCAGTTGTTGCGTGATGACGGCGTTGTTGACCAGCGTCTGTTCCATGTACGCCTGAGAGAACGGAATGCCGGTCTGCAACAGATATTTGCAGTACGCGCGCATCAATGTGACGGAACGCCAGCCGAGGCACGCGCCGAGCACGAGACGATTGAAGCCGTCGTTCTCCGCCTTGCCGAGCCACACATTCGCAAATGCATCCTGGAAGATTTCCTTCACGTCTTCCGGCTGGATCTGCCGCGTCGTGCTGTAGATGATGTCGAAATCCTGAATCCAGACGATGGAGCCGTCGTTAAGATCGACTTCATAAGGACGTTCCGAGATAACCTTGAGGCCCATGTTCTCCAGCATCGGCAGCGCGTCGGAAATCGGCAGCGGCTGCTCTGCGTGGAAAATCTTGAAACGCCACAAACCCTTCGGATTGTGCTGCGGCCGATAGAGGCTCATGTGCAGCGAAAGGTCCGTGGTAAGTCCTTCCATCTTGCCGAGATCAAACGCGGCGGCCTTCGGCTTGACGTCCTCGCGATAAGCCGCGGGCAGGAACTCGCCGTAACGGTGAAACAGTTTCAGACCGTGTTCCTCGCCGTACATCTCGACGGCGGCATCGCGCAGCTTGTCCTGCCAGGAACGAACGATCTCTTCGAGTTCCTGTTCGATGGCGGCGACGTCGTATTCAGGGAACTGCCACGGCGTCGTGCGAACAATCATGTGCACGCGCGCCAGCACCGACTCGGAGATCTGCGCCGATGATTCGACTTCCGTACCGTTCAGACGATCCTTGAGCAAATCCTGGATCTTCTCGCGCACCTGTGTGTTGTACCGGTCACGCGGCACGTAGATGAGGCAGGAGAAGTAGCGGCCGAAATTGTCGCGGCGAATGAACACCTTGACGTGCTGGCGCTCCTGCAACTGCTGCACACCGGTTGCGATACGAAACATTTCATCCGTCGAGGCCTGAAAGAGTTCGTCGCGCGGGAACGTTTCGAGAATGTGCAGCAGCGCCTTGCCGGCGTGCGAATTGAACGGCAGGCGCGAACGCAACATCACTTGCTCGACTTTCTGGCGCAGCAGTGGAATATCGCGCGGCGAGCGCGAGTAGGCGCTCGATGTGAACAGGCCGAGGAAACGGCGTTCGCCGATCACGTCACCCCTGTCGTTGAAGCGTTTGATGCCGATGTAATCGAGGTAGCTCGGGCGGTGCACGGTGGAAACCGAATTCGCCTTGGTGATGATCAACAGTTCCTTTGCGCGCGCCTTTTCGCGGATGTCCTTCGGCAGGACCATGAAGCTTTGCGATTTCTCGGCGCTGTTGCGCAGGATGCCGAGACCGGACTCCGGCACGGCTTTCAGAACGTCTTCGCCGTTTTCGCGCACAAGATCGTATTCGCGATAACCGAGGAACGTGAAATGGTTGTTCACCAGCCAGTCGAGGAACTTGATGCCTTCGCTGACTTCGGCCGGTTCGAGTTTCGGCGGCTGCTTGCTCAGCAGATTGATAATCTCTGACGCCTTGCCGCGCATTGACGCCCAGTCATCGACGGCGGCGTTCACGTCGCTCATGTAACCGTGCAGTTCCGCTTCCAGTGCGGCGATGTCGGAGCGTTCGGTTTCCTTGTCGATCTCGATGCGTATCAACGATTCCTGTTGCGCGCCGATCAGATCGTCGTGTGGCGGAACAAGTTGTTCAAGACGGCCGCGCTTGTCGCGCCGCGCCTTGAAGATCGGATGCACGGTGAGATGAATCGAATAACCGTGCTTGTTGAGCGCCATGCTCGTCGAATCGACAAGGAAGGGCATGTCGTCGTTGACCATTTCAACCACGGTATGCGTGGACTTGTAACCGTGACTGCGCGTGGTCGGGTTGTAGATGCGAATCGACGGTTTTCCAGGCGTGCGCTTGCGCGCGTACTCGAAGTGCGCGACGGCGGCACCGTAAAGTTCAGCGGGGCTGCGCAGCAAAAGGTCTTCCGCTGCGACAGCGCTGTAGTAGTGCCGGATGAAGTTTTCCAGCAGCGGAACATCGTCCTTGCTGGCCTTCTTCTTCACGTGACTGATGACTTTTTCGATTTGCCGGGTTTTTGCGTCGCTTGCCTGCGCAGACATTTCTACTGACCGCCTTTCCAAGGAGTATCGGGTGGGACCAAGGGTGAATTAAGGGCGCCAATTCTAGCGGTTTTGCCGCAGTTATGCAGGGTGGTCGCTTCACGAAATGTGAATGGATTTATCGTCATGGGCGGACGGTGAGGTGGGGCTCGAACGCCTGTTCGAGTGAATACGATCGAAGCATGCTCGACACGCTCGATCCGTCTGCTGCAAATCCGGTTTATCGCTTGGGGCGTGAAAAGAAAACGGCGGTCAGAGGCCGCCGTTCCAGTTTCACTCGATTTTCCATCAGTACAGCTTTTCGAGGTCCTCGACGTGCACCTCGCCAGCGATATGTCTCACCGCACGTAAGGCCGCGGTGATCGAAGGTCCCGCTGCTGCTCGATCAGTAAGCCTTTTCCAGGTCCTTGATCACGGCCGCCAACCATCGACACGCCTCGCCACCGGTCAGGCAGCGATGATCGAAGGTAATGGAGAGCGGAATCCGCCGATGCGTCTCGATGCCGCCCATCACGGGAACGACGTCGTGACGAAGACCGCCTGTGCCCAGAATGGCAACCTGCGGCGGCACGACGACCGGTGTCGCATACCGCCCGGCCATCATGCCGAAGTTCGACAGCGTAATGGTCGGATTCTTCATGTCTTCCGGCGCAACCGTTCGTGAGCGTGTCTTTTCCTTGACGACGTTCAGTTCGTCGCGAAGCTGCTGGCCGTTCTTGGTATCGACCTTGCGGATCACCGGCACAATCAGACCGTCCGGCGTGTCGACCGCCATCGCGAGATCCACGTGCTTGTGGATGATGCGTTCCAGCTTCTCGCCGTTGTACCAGGCGTTCATTTGCGGCACGACACGGCAGGCGACCGCCACCGCACGGATGATGCGCGCGGTGATGTCCTGTCCCGGCATCCATGCATGAATGTCGGCGTCATCGAACAGCGTGCATTCCGCTACCTGACTGCGCGATGCCGTCATGGAGTTGTGCATGGCGCGACGCGGACCTTTCAGCGGTTGCGGCGTACCGAATTCCACATCCTTGCTCAATGGCGGAACGCCCCAGCCACCTGCTGCCGTGAACGAGCTTGTCCGTTGCTGCTGTCCGGCGTTGCCGGAGCGCATGAACGCATCGACGTCCGCCTTGGTTATCTGGCCTTTCGAACCCGTGCCTTCGATCTGCGTAAGGTCGCAACCGCATTCCCTGGCATAAACGCGTGTTGCCGGCGATGCCTTCGGCCTGCCGGTGCCGTGCGTAATGTTTTTTGCGGCCGGCATGGCACGCGCCGCGGTTTTCGGCACCGCGGGTTTGCCACGCTCGCGCCCGTCGCCTTCACGTCGGCCCTTCTTGCGAATGACGACCGTTTCTTCCAGCTCTGCATCACTGGATGCCATCTTGCCGACGACGGTGCCTGAATCTTCCGCGATCGGTTCTTCCTTTATGCCCGGTTCCGGCAGTTTTTCGCCTTCATCCGCTGCCTGCGCATCGCCGTCGACCGCGAAGTCCGCAAGCGCGGAATGCGTCGGTACGACGTCGCCGTTTTTCCAGTGCAGTTTCAGGATCGTGCCGGCGTAAGGCGAGGGGACGTCGACCACGGCCTTGTCGGTTTCGACCGCGACCAGCGGATCATCGACATTCACGGTGTCGCCTTCCTTCACTTTCCATTCGACGATTTCCGCTTCCTGCAGGCCTTCACCAAGATCGGGAAGGTTGAAGGTTTTCGCGCCGCCGCCGGTTTTCGCGGTCGCGGCTTTTGCAGCCGGCTTCGATTGCTGTGGCGCGGGTTTCGCCGTCGTACTCGTGTCACTGCTTTCGCCGTCGATATCGAAATCCACGAGCGCGGAATGCGTTGGCACGACGTCGCCGTTTTTCCAGTGCAGTTTCGCGATCTTTCCGGCATGCGGCGAGGGTACGTCAACCACCGCCTTGTCGGTTTCGACGGCGACCAGCGGGTCGTCAACCGCGACCACATCGCCTTCCTTGACCTTCCACTCGACGATTTCCGCTTCCTGCAAGCCTTCGCCGAGATCCGGGAGATTAAAAGTTGTCGTCATTCGATATCTCCTCAGTCTTCCAGCACGCGGCGGATGCCTTTCAGCACGCGGTTCACGCTCGGCATGTAATCGTGTTCGAGCTTGAACAGCGGCATCGGCGTGTCGTATCCGGTCACGCGCACGATCGGTGCTTCAAGACTGAACAACGCCTTGTCCGCGACTTCCGCAGCGACTTCGGCGCCCAGGCCCGCCGTCTTCGGCGCTTCGTGGATGATCACGAGCCGTCCCGTTTTCTCGACGGAGTCGAGAATCGTTTCGTAGTCGATCGGACTGACGGTCGCAAGATCGATGACCTCACACGACACGCCTTCGGCTTCCATTTCCTTCGCGGCGAGCAGGGTTTCGTGAATCATCGCGCCCCAGGACACCAGCGTGACATCCGTGCCTTCCTTCAAGACAAAGCAGGTGTCGAGCGGCAATGCTTCGCCGTTGTCTTCGACGTCCTGCTTGTTCATGCGGTACAGCCGTGTCGGTTCCAGGAACACGACCGGATCGGGGTCACGTATCGCGGCGAGCAGCAAACCGTACGCACGTTTCGGCGATGACGGCATGACGACACGGATGCCCGGCATGTGCGCGAACATCGCTTCGTTGGATTCGGAATGATGCTCCGGTGCGTGAATGCCGCCGCCGCTCGGCGCGCGCAGTACCATCGGCACATGCAGGCGGCCGCGCGTACGCGTGCGCAGACGGCCGGCGTGATTGACCATCTGGTCAACGGCGGGATAGATGAAACCGGAAAACTGGATTTCCGCAACCGGCTTCATGCCTTGCGCGGCCATGCCGATGGAAATGCCCGCGATCAGCGCTTCGGCGAGTGGCGTGTCGATCACGCGATCCTTGCCGAACTTTTCCTGCAGGCCGGCCGTCGCGCGGAACACGCCGCCGTTCACACCGACGTCCTCGCCGAGCACGACAACCGATTTGTCGTTCGCAAGTTCATGCGCCATGGCCATCGTCAGTGCTTCAATCAGTGTCACCTTAGCCATGGTGATTCGCCTCCTGTGCTTCTTTCAGGGCTTCTTCCCTTTGCTCCAGCAAATCCTCCGGCATGTTCGCGAACATGTGATCGAACATGCTTTCCACCGGCGGCTTGCCCGCAGCCTTGTATTTCTTCACTTCGTCATCGACGCGCTTCGCGCATTCAGCCTTCCACGCTTCTTCTTTCTTTTCGTCCCAGGCCTTGATGCTTTCGAGATACTTTCGCAAGCGGATCAAGGGTTCCTTCGCGCGGTTTTCCTCGACTTCCTCTTCCTTGCGATAACGGCGCGCATCGTCGGCCGTGGTGTGATCGGACAATCGATACGTCATCGCTTCGATCAACGTCGGTCCCCCACCGTTGCGCGCTTTCTCGAGCGCGGTTTCCATGGCGTCACGCATGGCGATGATGTCGTTGCCATCGACCTGCAGGCTTTCCATGCCGCCGGCGATACCTTTCTGCGCCAGCGTTTCGCATGCCGTCTGGATTTCCAGCGGCACGGAGATCGCCCATTTGTTGTTCGCGACCACGAACACACTCGGCAATTTCCACGCGCCCGCGCAGTTCAGCGATTCGTAGAAGTCACCTTGCGATGTGCCGCCGTCACCGATGACAGAAACGGAAGCCGCCTTCTTGCCCTGATACTTCAACGCGAAGGCCGCGCCCGTGGCGTGGTGATTCTGTGTCGCGATCGGCACCGCCCAGGGGAAATCGTGTTTCTGTCCGGAGAAATTGTTGCCGCGCTCATCGCCGCCCCAAAAGAGCAACACTTCATGCGGTTGCACGCCGCGCTCGAACTGCGCGCCGTACTCGCGATACATCGGGCAGAAGACATCGTCGGGAATCATCGCAAGACCGATGCCGACATGCGTCGCTTCGTGTCCGAGACAGGACGCGTAGGTACCAAGCTGGCCGGTACGCTGCAGCGCGATGGCTTTCGTGTCGAACACGCGCACGAACAGCATCTTCTTGTACATTTCCACCAGTTCGTTCTTGTCTTCCGCGAACTTGGGGAATTTCTTCTGGGTCGGTTTGCCGTCGGGATCCAGGTACTGCAAGTACTTGATCTCGAACTTTGCCACGGTCTTCAAGAGAAAAGTCCTCCTAACCGTGTCACCCGGGTGATATCCCGAGTGACGGTGTGTGATGGAAAAGCCGCTGTTCCGAGGGCGGGCCCGATGGCCGGTTGATGGATCGCCCGGGAGGCTCCGGCAGATTCGCCTGCGGGGCCCGTTCGGCTGGTAAAATGACGCGTTTCCCCTGCTGGCTGGCCTGCTGCCGGGCCGGCGAGGGCGCAAGTTTAGCAAAAGGCCCATGCGGGCAGGAACCAGCGAGCATCACGGGCATATTTCCGGGACCTATTAATAATGAATAAGCGCGACATCGAAGCCGGCATCCGCACCGACCTTTCGGGCGGTCTCACGTACGGCGGCTATCTTCGGCTGGACCGGATACTCACCGCGCAGGAGCCGCTTTCCAGTCCCGCGCACCACGACGAGATGTTGTTCATCATCCAGCATCAGACCTCGGAGTTATGGATCAAGCTGGTTTTGCACGAACTTGCCGCAGCGACGCGCTTCATCCGCGAGGACCGGCTCGAGCCTTGTTTCAAGATTCTCGCCCGCGTGAAAGCTGTGCAGAACCAGTTGTTCAACCAGTGGGCGGTGCTGGAAACGCTGACACCGGCGGAGTATTCGGAATTCCGCGATGTGCTTGGCCACGCCTCCGGTTTCCAGTCGCCCCAGTACCGCGCGCTGGAATTCATGCTGGGTAACAAGAATCCCGACCTTGTAAAAGTGTTCCATCACGATCCCGAAGTGCGCAGCTGGCTGGAAGGTCTTCTGCAGCAGCCGAGTCTTTATGACGAGTTTCTGCGCTATCTCCATCGCAAGGGTCTTCCTGTTCCCGACGACAAGGTGGAGCGCGACTGGTCCGAGCCCTACGAAGCCGATCCGCGCGTGGTCGCGGTGTTCAAGACGGTCTATGAGGATCGTTCGCAGTACTGGGATGCGTATGAAATGGCCGAGAAACTCATCGACGTGGAAGAGAATTTCCAGCTCTGGCGTTTCCGGCACATGAAAACCGTCGAGCGCATTATCGGCTTCAAGCCAGGTACCGGCGGTTCATCAGGCGTCGGCTTTCTAAAAAAGGCGCTGGATCTAACGTTTTTCCCGGAAATCTTCCAGGTGCGCACTGTTCTGAAGTGATCTGGTAAAAGCGCAGCGTAATCCGCGACGTCGCGCACCCAAATTGCACGCGCTCCACCTAACCCACTGATTTGCAGCGCAATATCACGCGTGAAGTGGCGGGATGAAGGTGGTCATCCCGCAGTCGTAAGTACTTGAATGTTCGACTGTTCCTGCTGGCATAACCCCTTCTGCGGGTGTCAGGCCGCCCCTGAAATCCTTATAATTCCCGATTCTTCGGCGCGCGTCGCCCGGAATCCATTCAGTACAAAGCGAGGTGTGAAATGGCAGATCTGTTCGAGAACCCGATGGGCGTGGACGGTTTCGAGTTCGTGGAATACGCGGCGCCTGACGCGAAGCTGCTGCACGATCTGTTCCGCAATCTCGGTTTCACCGCCGTGGCGAAGCACAAGACGAAGAAGATCACCTTGTACCGCCAGAACGACGTCAACTTCCTCGTCAATGAAGAACCGGCGAGCTTCGCCGCGGATTTCACGGCCAAGCACGGTCCGAGCGCCGTCGGTTTCGCGATTCGCGTGAAGGACGCCGCCAAGGCGGAAAAACTTGCGAAGGAAAAGGGCGCGACGTTTGTCGCGGAGAAGGCGCACACCTTGCCGATCAGCGTGCCGACGATTTCCGGCATCGGCGGTTCCGCGTTGTACCTCGTCGAAGAATACGGCGGCAACGGCGACGTCTATGCGCACGATTTCAATTACGTGGTCGGTGATCGCAATCCGAAAGGCGCCGGTCTGACCTTCATCGATCACCTCACGCACAACGTCGAATACGGCAACATGAAAACCTGGGCGGACTTCTACGAGAAGCTGTTCAACTTCCGCGAAATCCGCTACTTCGACATCAAGGGCGCGCAAACCGGTCTGGTTTCCAAGGCGATGACCGCACCCGACGGCATGGTGCGCATTCCATTGAATGAGTCCGCTGACGAGAAGTCGCAGATCAACGAGTATCTTCGCGAGTACAAGGGCGAAGGCATTCAGCACATCGCGTTGTTCACCGACAACATCTACGAAACCGTCGAAGCATTGCGCGCGAAGCAGATCGAGTTCCTCGATACGCCGGACACTTACTACGAAGTGATCGAAGAAAAGATTCCGAATCACAATGAAGATCTCGTGCGCATGCAGAAGAACAGGATTCTCATGGATGCGGACAAGGAAACGAAGACGCAGAAACTTCTGCAGATATTCACGCAGAACTGCATCGGTCCGATCTTCTTCGAAATCATTCAGCGCAAGGGTAATGAAGGTTTCGGTGAGGGTAATTTTCAGGCGTTGTTTGAGAGCATCGAGCGCGATCAGATGAAGCGCGGCGTGCTCTGAGGCCGGATCTTTTTTCCGCTGGCGTTGTTGCTGCGGCGGCTCGGAATGCTCAAGTACTACGTGTACGTTCCGCTTCCTCGCCGCCGCGCGCCTAGCCAGCGAAAAAAATCTCTCGGCCTCAGTCTTCGATCAGCATTCTTGAAAAAAGCTTTGTAGCGCGCAGGTTGGGTTGAGGGAGCGAATTCCAGCGGTCAAACGAAATAACGGTGATAAAGCATTCGTAGCCCGGATTGAACAACGTGAAATCGGGGATCTTTCAACAAGGAAACGTCATGTCGGCGAAGAACAATAATTACATGTCCGGTTTCGGCAATGAGTTTGCGACGGAAGCGCTGGAAGGGGTGTTGCCGGAAGGGCGCAATTCACCGCAGCGTGTTGCGTACGGTTTGTATGCCGAGCAATTGTCGGGTACGGCGTTCACCGCGCCGCGCCACGCGAATCATCGCAGCTGGCTGTATCGCATCCGTCCTGCCGTCATGCATGGCGCGTTCCGCCTGCTTGATGAAACGCGTTTTCACAACCGTTTCGATGAAACTCCGACGACGCCGAATCAATTGCGCTGGAACCCGTTTCCATTACCTGAAACACCGACGGACTTTATCGATGGATTGTTCACCGTCGCCGGCAACGGCGGCGCGGCGTTGCAGTCAGGCTGCGGCGTGCACATGTACATGGCGAACCGCTCGATGGAAGACCGTTTCTTCTATAACGCGGACGGAGAACTTCTGATCGTTCCGCAGCTCGGCCGCCTGCGGCTTGCAACCGAGCTTGGCATGCTTGAAATCGAACCGCAGGAGATCGCGGTGATTCCGCGTGGCGTACGGTTCCGCGTTGAAGTTCTCGAGGACGAGGCGCGCGGTTACGTCGCGGAAAACTTCGGCGCGTTGTTGACGCTGCCCGATCTCGGGCCTATCGGTTCCAATGCGCTTGCGAATCCGCGGGATTTTCTTGCGCCTGTCGCAGCGTATGAAGATGTGGAAGGTGATTTCGAGCTTGTTACGAAATTCCAGGGACGGCTGTGGTCTGCGCGCATCAACCACTCGCCGCTTGATGTTGTCGCCTGGCACGGGAATCTTGCGCCGTACAAATATGATCTGCGCCGTTTCAACACCATCGGTTCGATCAGCTTCGATCATCCGGATCCATCGATCTTCACAGTACTCACGTCGCAATCGGACACGCAGGGAACGGCGAACATGGATTTCGTGATTTTTCCGCCGCGCTGGCTTGTGATGGAAAACACTTTCCGTCCGCCATGGTTTCATCGCAACGTGATGAGCGAATTCATGGGGCTTATTCATGGTGAGTACGACGCGAAGGAAGCCGGTAAAAGTGGCGGTTTCGTGCCCGGCGGTTCCAGCATTCACAACTGCATGAGCGGACACGGACCGGATGCGGGCAGCTTCGAAAAGGCGGTGAACGCCGATACGTCGAGCCCGCAAAAAATTTCCGACACGATGGCGTTCATGTTCGAAACGCGTTTCGCGTTCCACGTGACGAAACAGGCGATGGATTCATCCGCATTACAGACTGACTATCAGGATTGCTGGCAGGGTTTGAAGAAACATTTTGATTCAACGAAAAAGAAATGACGGGTCCACATGATTTTATGGCGCAACTTTAATCCCGTCTGATTTCAGGAGTTTTTGATGAAGCTTGGAAGTTTGAAAGAAGGCCGCGATGGCGAACTGATTGTCGTCAGTCATGATCTGAAAAAGGCCGTAAAGGCGGGAAGCGTTGCGACGACGATGCAGCAGGCGCTGGAGAACTGGGATGACGTGGCGCCGCAACTCGACACGTTGTATCGCGAACTGAACGATGGCGACGCGAAGCACGCGTTCGACGTGAAGTTCGAAGATCTCGCAGCGCCGTTGCCGCGTGCCTACGAGTTTCTCGACGGCTCCGCGTATCTTCCGCATGTCGAGCGTGTTCGAAAGGCGCGCAACGCGGAAGTGCCGGAAAGTTTTTATTCCGACCCGCTGATGTATCAGGCCGTGAGCGCGGGTTTTTACGGTCCGCGTGACCCGGTGAAAGTGCCGAGCGAAGATTATGGAATTGATCTGGAAGCGGAAATCGTCGTTATCACTGGCGATGTCGGAATGAACGCCGCGCCCGCCGATGTCGGAAAACAGATATTGCTCATCGGGCTCGTGAACGATGTCTCGCTGCGCAATCTCATTCCGCCGGAACTCGCGAAAGGTTTCGGCTTCCTGCAATCCAAACCGCGCTCCGCGCTGTCGCCCGTTTTTGTGACGCCCGATGAACTCGGCAACGCATGGCAGGATTACAAGCTGCATCTGCCGTTGCGTTCATGGATCAACGGCGAGTGGTTCGGTGCGCCGGAAGCGGGCGAGGACATGCAGTTCAATTTCGCCGAACTCGTTGCGCACGCCGCGAAGACACGACCGCTCGGAGCGGGAACCATTGTTGGTTCCGGAACCATTGCAAACAAGGATGAATCGAAAGGTGCGTCGTGTCTCGCGGAGAAACGGATGCTGGAAATCATCCGCGATGGCAAGCCGGTAACGCCGTTCATGAAATTCGGTGACAAGGTGAAAATCGAAATGACGGACAAGAACGGACATTCGATTTTCGGCAGCATCGAGCAGATCATCGAGAGGGTGTGATGGAACTCTATACTTACTTTCGAAGCTCAGCCGCGTATCGTGTTCGCATCGCGCTCAACGTCAAACAGCTTGAAGCCGAGCAACGTTTCGTGCATCTCGTGCGCGACGGTGGCGAGCAGCATCACCACGGTTTTCACAAGCTGAATCCGCAGGAACGCGTGCCGGTTTTTGTTGACGGGGGAACGCCGTTCACGCAATCGCCGGCGATCATCGAATATCTGGAAGAAATTCATCCGAATCCGCCACTGCTTCCGAGTGATGTCGCGGATCGCGCCTGGGTGCGCTCGCTTTCGAACATGATCGCTTGCGATATTCATCCGCTGAACAACGTGAGCGTGCTGAAATATCTCGAAAAGCAATTCGGCGTGGACGAAACCGCGCGACGAGGCTGGATACATCACTGGATCAATCAAGGCTTCACGGCGCTCGAAGAAATTCTTTCGAAGGATCCGCGCGTAAAGACCTACTGCTACGGCCAGAAGGTGACGATGGCGGACGTGTTCCTTGTGCCGCAGGTTTTCAGTGCGAAACGTTTTGGTGCGGACATGAGCGCGTATCCGACGATCAGCCGGATCAACGATGCATGTCTGAAACTCGATGCGTTCAAGCGCGCGGCGCCGGAAAATCAGGCAGACGCGGAGTAAAGCAAGCTCAGACAGAATTTGCGGGACTAACAGGATTTGAAAGCGACGGTTTGTGCGAACGTCAGTTGCAACGGCGCCAGTCGAATGGCGACGGTTGAAGAATCCTGTGAATCCTATCCGTTTCCATTTCTGCGCCCGCATGAGCGGGCGTTGTCGTGCAAGAGGGTAGAACAATGATCGCCGCGTGGCTTGCCTGGATTCTGCTGTTGATCGTCGTGCTGACCGTGCTTTATGCACGACCGGGGCGCGAAACGGGATTTGCGATCACGGGCGCCGCGGTTGTCGCGTTCGTGTTGCTTTCTTCAGTCGGTATCGTCGGCAAACTTGTCGTCGCTGCGCTCTTTGTCGTTGTTGCCGCCGTGTTCAACATTCCGCAACTTCGGCGGCAACTCGTCAGCGCGCCGTTGCTGCGTTTCTATCGGTCGTCGATGCCGGAGATTTCGCAGACGGAGCGCGACGCGCTGGAAGCGGGAACGACGTGGTGGGACGCCGAGTTGTTCACGGGAAAGCCGGACTGGAAAAAGCTGCTTGAGTTTCCGCAGGCGACGTTGAGCGCAGAAGAGCAGGCCTTCCTCGATGGTCCGGTCGAAGCGTTATGCGGGATGCTGAACGACTACGAGATTGACAATCGCACACGCGATCTGCCGACGGAGGCTTGGGATCTCATCAAGCGGGAAGGTTTCTTCGGCATGATCATTCCGAAGGAGTACGGCGGAAAGGCGTTCTCGCAATACGGGCATGCCGCTGTCGTGATGAAGATCGCGACACGTTCCATCAGTACGGCATTGACCGTCATGATTCCGAATTCGGTCGGTCCGGGAAAACTGCTGCTGAAGTACGGCACCGAAGAACAGAAGCAACATTATTTGCCACGCCTCGCCCGCGGCGAGGAAATCCCCTGTTTTGCACTTACCGCACCAGAAGCGGGTTCGGACGCGGGCGCGATTCCGGACACCGGCGTTGTCTGCAAAGGTGAATTTGAAGGCGAGGAAGTCATTGGCATTCGTGTGAATTTCGACAAGCGTTACATCACGCTCGGCCCGGTCGCGACCTTGCTCGGCGTTGCGTTCAAGTTGCACGATCCGGACGGCCTTCTCGGCGACAAGGAGAATGTCGGCATCACGCTCGCGTTGATTCCGGCAGATACGGCGGGTGTTGAAACCGGGCATCGACACGATCCCATGCATATGTCGTTCATGAACGGTCCGGTGCGCGGAAAAGATGTCTTCGTACCGTTAACCTGGGTGATCGGCGGCGAGCAGCAGTGCGGCAAGGGCTGGCGCATGCTGATGGAAAGCCTTACCGATGGTCGCGCCATTTCATTGCCGGCGCTTTCAACGGCAGCCGCAAAAGTCAGCGCGCGTGTCGCCGGTGCTTACGCAATGGTGCGTCGGCAGTTCAAGACACCGATCGGGCAATTCGAAGGTATCGAGGAATCGCTGGCGCGCATCGCCGGAAATACCTATGCCATGGATGCGGCACGTCTTGTGACGCTCGCCGCGCTCGATCAAGGACACAAACCCTCCGTGGTTTCCGCGATCGTGAAGTACAACCTGACCGAACGCGCGCGGCAGGTGGTGAACGACGCCATTGAGATTCACGGTGGCGCCGGAATCTGTCTCGGCCCGCGCAATCCCCTGGGTCAGTTGTATTCCTTTCCGCCGATCGCCATCACGGTTGAAGGCCATAACATTCTCACACGCAATCTGATCACGTTCGGTCAGGGCGCGATTCGCTGTCATCCGTATCTCCTCGACGAACTGACCGCCGCGCAGATGAAGGGCGATGACGCCGCGCTCGCGGCATTCGACAAGGCGTTGACCGGACATATCGGTTTTGCGGCGAGTAACGCCGTCCGCAGTCTGGCGCTCGGGTTGACCGGCGGTGCGCTTGCGCGTGTCCGCGGTGGCAGCGAGCGTACACGTCCTTATCTGCGGCGGCTGACGCGCATGAGCGCGGCTTTTGCGATCACGACAGACATCCTGCTGCTCACCTACCGCGGCAGCATCAAACGTCGCGAGCGTCTCTCGGCCCGTATGGCGGACGTGATCAGTCAGTTGTATCTCGCATCCACGGCGATCAAGCATTTTCAGGATCAGGGTGAAGCGGCGTCGGACGCGCCGTTGCTCGTATGGGCAGTGGAGGACGCCTTGTACCGCATGCAGCAGAGTTTCGACTTGCTCTTCAAGAACGTTGCGCCGGCCTGGCTTGCGGTCCTGTTGAGAGTTCTTGTTTTTCCGTTGGGACGCCGGCTCTCGCCTGCTTCCGACACGGTCGATTGCGCCGCTGCCGCAGTGCTGAAAAAGCCCGGCCCGGCACGTGAAAGGCTTACCGCCGGTATGTATTTTCCTGATCGACCGGGTGAGCGCATCGGCGATCTCGATGCGGCGTTTTCTCTTCTTATGGATGTCGAGCCGCTTGAACGGAAACTGAATGCGGCACGTCGTCAAGGCGTGCTGACCGCTTCCGGCGACGATTTACTGGCAGCTGCCATTCGCGCGGGAATCGTGGATGAAGCTGAGGCCAGTCGCGTTCAGGCGGCGAATGCGGCACGTCGCGCAGCAATTAACGTGGATGAATTCCCGGAATTGCCGTAGTTTCTCGCGATAATCCTTTCAACTTCTGTCGACGTCGAAACCCCTATAAAAATAGGGGTTTTTTCTTATCTGATGCTTTCGCCTTTAAACCCCGTAGCCTTACCTAGGGATAAACGAGTGAAAATGCTCAAACGGAACATATTGCCCATAGTGTTAATTTTAAGTTAACTTCGGGTATAGCTCGGCACGGAATTCGGGTTATGTGGGATGGAAATCGGGCTCTGAAGGGAGGATCAGCGGCATTTTCGGGGAAAAACGCTCGAAGTTACCTCAGTACATCGAGGCTGTCTACGAGTTGCAACTTGCCCGGAAAACCGGTTACCTAAGACCATTCGGTCAGGGGTTTTACTCAGTCGTATTAGGTGGTGTTATGCTCGAACTAAGGGCTTGCACCTACTGTCGGTTGTGTTTAGTCTCCCATCCGATTGGCCTGAAGCATGGGAAAAATAGCTCGGGTCGAAACCGACTCGATGGTCCTATACGGGGCTGTCGATTTTTCCTCAAGAAAGTGAACTAGCCATGAGAGGGTCTTGAATCATGAGAACAAATCGCGACAAGCGCCTATCAACTGCTATAAAGCTGGCTCTGGGAACCAGCCTTGCAGCAACGATGGTCGTTGGCCCCGTAGCGAATGCAGCTGAGGAGGAAGCGGCAGAACTGGAACGTGTCCAAGTGACGGGTTCCCGCATCTCCCGGCTCGACGTCGAAGGCGCCACGCCCGTTGTAACCATTTCCCGCGAAGATCTCGACCAGTCGGGCTTTCAGTCCGTGGCCGACTTCCTGCGCAGCAACTCATTTAACAGCTTTGGTTCGTTCAGCGAATCATCCGGCAACACCTGGCAGGGTCAGGCGACCCTGAACCTGCGTGGTGTCGGTTCGAGCCGTACCCTGGTTCTGATTGACGGCAAGCGCCTGCCGGGCTCGCCGGTCATGGACGGCCAGATCCAGAACCTGAACACGATTCCGTTTGCGGCGGTTGAGCGCATCGAAATCCTGTCCGACGGCGCTTCCGCCATTTACGGTTCCGACGCGATCGGTGGTGTGGTCAACATCATCCTGCGCAAGGACTTCGAAGGTGGTGAAGTGACGGTTCGTGGTTTCGACCCGGATCGCCCGGGTGGTGAAGAGCGCGGCGTTTCCGTCGTTGCCGGCGTTGCCGGTGATCGCGGTCGTGTGACGTTCGCAATCGAAGCGGATCATCAGGGCACGATCCTGAACAAGGACCGCTGGTTTACCGCCAATCGCTTGGTCGGCACCGACCCGACGGACGTCAACAGCTTCAACGCGCTGTCGTTCTACGGCCGTAACGTGATCGACTTCTCAGGTGGCACATTCATCGCTTATCCGATGATCAGTGGCATTCCAATCGCGGGTGCGACCCTCAACTCGGCAGGCGCCATTCAGGGTAGCCAGGACGTTGCAGGAAACACCGGTGTATGCGGTCTGTACGGTGAAGGCTTCTGGTCGGAAATCCAGCAGGATTCCGCGTTCCCGGACAACCCGGCAACCGGCATCGACGGCGATTATGTCTGCGCCTATGACTTCACTGGCGTGGCAGCAACCACCGCGCAGCTGGATCGTATTTCGACGTTCATGAACGCCGAGTACGAAATCAGCAGCGACCTGCTCTTCACGACGCAGGTGTTGGCGACCCGCGTGGAATCCTGGGGCCGTTATGCTCCGGCCGCAGCACCTGTGCTGTGGACGGCTGCTCCGCTTCCGCTCGAACAAGTCACACTTGCTGATGGTACGCAGGTGACGTTGAACCCGATCGACACGGGTGACGCCATCTACCTGCGCTGGAACAACGTCGGTGATGCACGTGATACCTGGCAGTACGACTACCAGTTCGACCTTCAGGTCGGCCTGCAGGGCTTCTACGACGGTATCCAGTGGAACGCCAACTACCAGTACGACACCTATGACATGAGCGAATGGGGTAACGGCTATATCCAGAACCTGGGTGTTGCCGCTGCCGCTGATCTCGGTTGGGATCCGCGTCATCCGAACCAGGCGCAGTACGCTGATGCCCTCGGTAATGTGGCTGCCAACTCGAACCGTCGTGCGCAGATGGAAATGCAGCGCGTAGACATCGGTGCGCAGTTCGACGGCCCGATGATGGGTGCCGGTCCGGCGTTGTTCTACGTCGGTGGCGAATACCGCGACGAAGAGTACTTCGATGAAAGCCTTGCGCAGATGGAGGCGTTCAACATCGGTGGTACGGCCGGCGGTTCGTCGGGTGGTTCCCGTTCGACATGGGCGACCTTCGTTGAAGCCAGCTTGCCGGTCATGGACACGCTGGAAATCAGCCCGGCCGTCCGTTATGACTCCTACAGCGACTTCGGCACGAACGTCTCGTACAAGATTGCCGCCCGCTTCCAGCCAATGGATTACTGGTTGGTTCGTGCGTCATACGGTACGGGCTTCCGTGCACCGTCCCTGGATGAGTTGTACTCGGCCTCTTCACAGTCGTTCGAATTCGCGGATGACCTTGGTCTCTGTCAGCAGAACGGCATCGACTTTGGTACGTGTCTTGCGCAGAACGATTTGCAGTACGAAACGTACTTCAATTCCAACCCGAACCTTGGGCCGGAAGAATCAACCCAGTACCTCGTCGGTACCGTGTTTGACTTCAACCAGTTCAACGGCATGAACCTGACGCTGTCTCTGGACTACTACTACACGGAAGTGACCGACGTCGTGACCGGCATTGGTACCCAGGATGCGTTCTGGCTTGAAGTCCTCGGTCTGCTCGCTGCATACCCCGACGTTCAGCTGGATCGTCTGCCGAACGGTCGTTTCGATGTTCTGAACACGGCGCCGATCAACTTCGCCGAGTTCAACACCTCGGGTATCGACTTCCGTGCCAACTATGGTCTGGCGCTGGGAGCGATGGGTGATCTGTCCTTCGGTCTGCAGACGAGCTACGTGCTGGAATACAACTCGTCAGATCAGCTGCTTGGACCTTTGGTTGACGTCGTCGGCCGTCGCGGTGTTCCGCAGTGGCGTGCCAACTTCGACGTGGCCTGGACGCTGGGTCGTCACACGCTTGCTCTGAACAGCTTCTTCATTCCGAGCCAGTGTGAGTCCTCGATGATCAACCCGGCTTTCAATCCGGTGGACTTCAGCACGCTGTACAACGTGTGCTTCGTGGATCCGGCAACGGGTACGACGCCTAAGGTTGACTCGTACGCGCACCACAACCTCATGTACAGCTTCGAGGCTCCGTGGGATGCGACGATCAGCGTTGGTGTCAACAACCTGACCGACGAAGATCCGCCGCTTGACCGCAACTTGGCCTACAGCGTCGAGATGTACCCGCTGGTCAGCCGTGCGTATCTGTTCAGCTACACGCAGCGCTTCTAAAAGCTGCAATAGCAAGCTAGCTTTCAGCTAGGTAACATGGCCCGCTCCTCGGAGCGGGCCATTTTTTTGGGGAATTGATAATGCAGAAACAGGACGCCTGGGCGCGCTTTTGGCGCGGCGGCTCACTGACATCATTCGGCGACAAGTTCGCAAAGGGTTATGAAGGCGATTTGCGTGCGCTCTGGACCGCATTCTTTACGGAGTTGCCAGATGCCGCGATCGTTGTTGATTTCGGTGCAGGAAACGGCGCGCTCGAGGAAGTGGCTCAAAAATACTGCGCGGAACAACGCCGGAAATTCACGATGCACGCCATTGATCTTGCACCCAGCCTGCCTGCGCATTTCAAGGTCAATGACAATCAGGATTTATGTGCCATCCAGTGGCATTCCGCAACGGCGAACGAAGCGACGGGTCTGAAAGACGACAGTGTTGACGCGGTGATCGGTAACTACGCTTTTGAGTATGGCGATGATGAGAAAACCATCGCGGAGATTGCACGAATTCTCAAGCCAGACGGGCGCTGTCAATTCCTGATGCACCACATCGACTCCAACATCATCCGTAGCTCCAAAGTGGAACTTGATGTTCTGGACGCGGAGCTGGAAAAAGGCGGTTTTGTCGACGCCGTACGCGATTACCTGCGGGAATTCGGTGACGTACGCAAACCCGGTCAGTTTGAGAAAATGAAGCAGTCCGGCAAGGCGGAGCCGTACAGAAAGAAGATGAACGAAACGCATCTCCGCGCCGTTCACCGCGCGAAAACCGAGAACTCAACCCTGCTGATCCAACAGATAATGCAATGGACCAGCCAACTCGTCGCGCCGCCGATGTTCTATGAACCAAAACAGATATTGCTTGACCGTTTGAGAGAAATTCGCGAAGAACTGCAGGCCAACCGTTCGCGGCTACGTGACATGCAAAATGCTGCAGTCGACGAACAACGCGTGCAGAACATTTTGAAGCACTTCAACGAGCATGGACTTCCCGCGAGTGCGGAAGCCTTTTATGTCAGTGACGAACCCGCGGTTGTCGGGTGGCGAGTCAGCGCGAAACGTTTTTGATATTCATATTCTTGATTGACATGATTCACGCGAGCTCGGTCGCCGCCTTCCCGCCTTTACGTTCACGCGAGCGCTTCAAACGTCCCGTCCGCCCTGGTCATATTCGGACCTGTTTCTAACAAGATCGACTGCTGCACGACTCGCCGACACCGCAGCCACGTGAGCGCACTTCGTTATCCACCTCGTCCATTGCCTTGGTAATTCAGGGCGTTCCCTAGTCACCTCCCGCAATCCCTTTGTTAGCCTGCCCGACGTTTGAGTCCGCACCGATATTCATCACTGGATTCAAAAACAAGAGAAACCGGTCGCGATTGTGACCGGTGATTGGTCTTACGGACAAGCCATGAGAGGGAACCGGATCATGGAAACAAAGCGCAATTTGCGTATTCGAAATGCGATTCAGTTGGCACTGGGAGCAGGATTGGCAGCAACGATGGTCGTTGGCGGCCCCCTAGCGAATGCAGCTGAGGAGGAAGCGGCAGAACTGGAACGTGTCCAAGTGACGGGTTCCCGCATTTCCCGGCTCGACGTTGAAGGCGCCACGCCCGTTGTAACCATTTCCCGCGAAGATCTCGATAACTCCGGTTATCAGTCCGTTGCGGACTACCTGCGTTCCAATTCATTCAACAGCTTCGGTTCGCTGGTCGAGTCGTCCGGCAACACGGCTCAAGGTCAGGCACTCCTGAACCTGCGCGGTATCGGTTCGAACAGGACGCTGGTTCTGATCGATGGCCGACGCCTGCCGGGTTCGCCGGTGCTGGACGGTCAGGTTCAGAACCTGAACACGATTCCGTTCGCGGCTGTTGAGCGTATCGAAATCCTGTCCGACGGCGCATCCGCCATCTACGGTTCCGATGCAATCGGTGGTGTTGTGAACATCATCCTGCGCAAGGACTTCGAAGGCGGTGAAGTGACCGTTCGTGGCACGGATCCGGACCGTCCGGGCGGCGAGGAACGTGGCGTATCCGTCGTTGCAGGCTTCGCGGGTGACCGTGGCCGTATGACCTGGGCACTGGAAGCGGACCACCAGGGCATCATCTACAGCCGTGACCGTTTCTACACGGCCAACGCGCTGTTGGATACGACCAATCCGACCCATTACAACAGCTGGAGCCAGATCTCTGCCGCAGGCCGCAACATTGTTGACTTTGCAGGTCCGGGAGGAACGCCAGGCACGAACATGTTCGTGGCGATGGCTTCTGACTGCAACGTCTACGGCACTGGTTTTGATTTCAACTCCAATCCGGGCGGTCAGGTGCAGGACGCTGATGGCACCTACTGCGTGTATGACTACACCGGTATCGCAGCGGAAACCGCGTCGCTGGACCGCCTGTCGTCATTCATGACCGCTGAATATGAAATCAACAGCGATCTGACGTTCACCAGCCAGATCCTTGCGACCCGCGTGCAGTCGTTCGGTCGTTACGCGCCCTCTGCGGCGGGTTTCTTCTGGACAGGTCCCGACTTGCCGGCGACTACGATTGACGGCGTCACCTATGCCGAACTGAACCCGGGCGACCTGGTTTACTATCGCTTCGACAACACCGGTGTCGCGCGTGATACCTGGCAGACGGACGTGCAGTTGGACATGCAGGTTGGTTTGCAAGGCTTCTACGACGGCATCCAGTGGAATGCCAACTACCAGTACGATCAGTACGACATGAACGAGTGGGGTGCGGGCTACGTCAGCTTGCCTGGTCTCGCTGCTGCGGCCGATCTGGGCTGGGATCCGCGTTTGCCGGATCAGGAACAGTTCTCTGACGCCGTTCCCGGCATGCGTGGCAACTCCAACCGTCGTGCGGAAACGATCATGCAGCGTGTCGAGGTCGGCGCGCAGTTTGACGGCCCGATGATGGCGGCGGGCCCCGCGCTGTTCTATGTAGGCGGTGAGTACCGAGACGAGGACTACATGGACGAGACGCTGGCACAGATGGAAGCCGGCAACGTGCTTGGCACGGCCGGCGGTTCGTCGGGTGGTTCGCGTTCGGCTTGGGCGGCCTCGGTGGAAGCCAGCCTTCCCTTGACGGATACGTTGGAACTGAGTCCGGCGTTGCGCTATGACTCCTACAGCGACTTCGGCACCAACGTGTCCTATAAGTTGAGCGCTCGTTGGCAGCCGACCGAGTACCTGGTCGTCCGCGGTTCATACGGCACGGGTTTCCGTGCTCCGTCACTGGATGAGTTGTACCAGGCGCCGGCGCAGAGCTTCGCGTTCGCGTATGACCTGCTGGCGTGCACGGAGAACGCCACCAATCCGGGAGATCTGGGCGTGGAAGCGGGCTGCTTGGTCGGTCCTGACGACCAGTACGAGACTTTCTTCGGTTCCAACCCGAATCTGGATGCGGAAACCTCCACACAGTACCTGTTGGGTGCCGTGCTGGATCTCAACACCCTGACGGGCACCGATGTTGTCTTCTCGCTGGACTACTACTACACCGAGATCGAAGATGTGATCACGCAGATCAGCTCGCAGGACGCGTTCTGGCTGGAGTACATCGGCATCATCGACCAGTTCCCGGGCGTGAGCGTTACACGTAATCCTCCCCCGGCGGGCGACGAAGCTATCAATCCGGGCAGCCACTTCCTGAGTACAGTGATTCCGGTCAACTTCCGGTCGTTCGACACCTCCGGCATTGACTTCCGTACTCACGTGGGGCTGCCGCTGGGTGCCGCAGGTGACCTGTCGTTCGATCTGCTGACCTCGTACGTCCTCGAGTACAACTCGCAGGATATCCTGGTTGGTCCGCTGGTTGATCAGACTGGCCGCTACGGTGCGCCGCAGTGGCGTGCGAACCTCGACATCACCTGGGTGATGGGTCCGTACTCCGTGGCGCTGATCTCGCAGTTCATTCCGAGCTACAAGGAATTCGCCATCCTGAATCCGGACTTCGACGGTGCAGATCCGAGCTCGTACTATTTCATAACGGACGGGGCGCCTGACTTGGACAGCTGGTCGCATCACAACCTCGTGTTCTCCTATGAGGCTCCGTGGGATGCTCGCATCTCGGTGGGTGTCAACAACCTGACGGACGAGGATCCGGTCCTTGACTCGGGCCTGATCTACGACGACACCCTGAACCCGATCGTGAGCCGTGCGACAGTGTTCAGCTACACGCAACGCTTTTAATTGACCTGATCTGATTTGGTATGACAGTGAATTTGGCTCATCCAACGGGTGGGCCAAATTCATTTTGGCCTTCCTGATTCAGGACGATACCAACTCGACGTACATTTAAGCCTTATGTTGGTGGGCAAGGTAATCAGTACTCTGCATTTCTCGTAGGCGACTTGAAATTCGTTGAAACTCAAAACGTAGTTTTTCACCGGTATAAAGTGCTTCCACAGGAACCGCAGCAGAAAGAAGAAGCTTGACGTTCCGGTCATAAAATTCATCGACGAGCGTGATGAAGCGACGGGCTTCGTTCTCGCGAGTCCAGTCCATGACGGGAATTCCGGACAGGAGAACAGTATGGAACTCGCGGGCGATTTCTATGAAATCGATCGCGGCGCGAGGACCTTCACACAAAGCACTGAATTCAAACCAGGCAACGCCTTCTCCGAGTTTGCGAACCTGGAGGTTTCGGCCGTTGATCTCGATCACCTTCCGTTCTGATGCTTCATCGGGGTTCAGTTCCTGAAAATAGCGCTCCATTGCTTTATCTGCCGCTTCGTCCAGCGGCCAGTGATAGATTTCAACCGTTTCCAGCAGGCGTAGCCGGTAATCAACGCCGCCGTCGACGTTCAGGATTTCGCAGTGTCGTTTAATCAGCTGGATTGCAGGCAGAAAACGCGCGCGTTGCAAACCATCCTTGTATAACTCATCCGGCGGAATATTCGAGGTGGCTACCAGAGTCACGCCGTATCCGAACAGGTGTTCGAACAACCGGCCGAGAATCATCGCGTCAGCGATATCAGAGACAAAAAATTCGTCAAAGCAGATTACTCGTGTTTTTCCGGCAAGTCGTTCCGCGACCTTTTGCAAAGGATCCTCCTGGTCCTTCAGCATTTTCAGTTCCGTGTGAACCTGTTGCATGAAGCGGTGGAAATGAAGGCGGAGTTTTTCTTCGAACGGAAGCGCATGAAAGAACTGGTCCATCAGAAATGTTTTGCCGCGACCGACGCCGCCCCACAGATAGAGTCCGCGTACGCGATCATGTGAGCGCGAGCTTCGGCTGATTCGATTCAAGACCTGGGCAAGCCATCCGGGTGAGTCCGCACTGATCAACTCGCGCCAGACACGCTCCAGACTTGCCACAGCGCGCTCCTGCGCAGGGTCAGCGTTGTAGCCGTGAGTTACAAGTGCGACCTGATAGCGTTCCGTTGGCGATTGTTGCCGGTCAGTCATTCGCATTCATCGGTAGATTGAAATAATCATTGAATCGTCGAGGTTCTTTGGTGCATAAAACTGTTGACCCGATAAGACCGAATTGCGCCTCTGAACCGACAACACTGCCGACGTTGCATACTGCGAATTCTCGTCTGACTTTTCCTGACTTCGTCCGTAAGTTAACAGGGCGAGATGAAGCGAGGCGGCGCCGCTACAACGACAATCGCATTCGCTGCTGCATCGTAAGTGCTAGCAATCTTCGAAATCCGCCTAGTCTTCTTCTAGTTCCGCGATGTTGCGGTACTGTTCCAATGCCTCCGGATTTGCCAGCGCTTCCGTATTCTTGATCGGTCGGTCATGCACCGCATTTTGCACGGCGAGTTCAACGATCTTGCCACTGATGGTGCGCGGGATATCGCTGACTTGCACGATCTTTGCGGGAACATGACGCGGTGTCGTATTTGCACGTACGACTTTCCGAATACGGTCGCGCAATGTGTCATCGAGCGACAATTCGCCACGAAGACGAACGAACAGAACGACACGCTCATCGCCTTTCCAGCGCTGACCAATGGCAAGCGACTCGAGCACGTCGTCGAGTTTTTCGACCTGCCGATAGATCTCCGCTGTGCCGATACGCACACCGCCAGGATTCAATGTTGCGTCTGACCGGCCGTAAATTACTACGCCGCCATGTTCAGTGATTTCCGCAAAATCTCCGTGACACCACACGTTCTCGAAACGATCGAAGTATGCCTTTCGGTATTTCTCGCCGTCCGGATCATTCCAGAAGCCTACGGGCATCGAAGGAAAAGGCCTGGTGCAGACGAGTTCGCCTTTCTCGTTTCTAAGCGCCGTGCCGTGTTCATCGAATACTTCCACCGCCATACCGAGCCCACGGCACTGCAATTCGCCCTTGTAGACGGGAAGGATCGGACTGCCAAGCGCGAAGCAGGAGACGATGTCCGTGCCCCCGGAAATTGAGGAAAGTCGAAGATCTTCTTTGACATCACGGTATACAAAATCGAACGACTCCGGGAGCAATGGCGAACCGGTGGACAGTATTGCGCGCAATGCCGAAAGATCGAACGCTTCACGCGGCTTGAGACCTGTCTTTTCAACCGCTGCAATGTATTTCGCGCTGGTGCCGAAGACGGACATTTTTTCTTCTTCTGCCACCTTCCACAAGACTTCGGCGTCCGGATGAAAAGGCGAACCGTCGTAAAGAACCACGGTTGCACCGACGGCCAGACTGGACACTAACCAGTTCCACATCATCCAGCCGCAGGTGGTGAAATAGAAAATATTGTCGTCTCGACCGAGATCCGTATGCAGCACCAACTCCTTCAGGTGCTGGATCAACGTTCCACCCGCGCCATGAACAATGCATTTCGGAACGCCGGTAGTACCTGATGAATACATGATGTAGATCGGATGATCGAAGTCGGTTGCTTCGAACTCGATCTCCGTGGCATCGGAAAGAAAGTCATCCCAGAGAACGGATTTTGGCAAACCACCTGCGGCGAGGTTGTCTTGCACGTATGGAACAACCACTACGCGTTCGACACTGTCGAGCTTTTCAAGAACGTCACGAATGCGTTCGCGCGAATCCAGCGTTTTCCCGTTGTAGTAATAGCCGTCGGTCGTAAACAGCACTTTCGGCTCGATCTGACCGAAGCGATCGAGCACGCCTTGGATACCGAAATCGGGCGAACATGACGACCAGATGGCGCCGATGCTCGTAGCGGCAAGCATGGCGATGATCGTCTCGGGACGATTGGGCATGAAACCTGCGACGCGATCATTCTTCGTCACGCCCATGTCACGAAGCGCGCTCGCGAGCTTTGCCACCTCTTTGTAGAGCTTCGCGTACGTGAGTGTCGAGCGGTTACCGCGCTCATCGCGAAATACAATCGCGACCTTTTCATCACGATAGCGCAGCAGGTTCTCCGCGAAATTCAACTGCGTGCCGGTAAACCATCTCGCACCGGGCATCTTGTCGCCGTCGACAAGTACATCGTTCCAGGTGCGATGCGCCTTGATGCCGCAGAACGCCCACACTTCGGGCCAGAAGACTTCCGGGCGGTCAACCGACCATTGATGGAGGCCGGCGTAATCACGAATGTGTGGAGCATATTCAGCGCGGATATGCTCGAGAAAACGCATCATGCGCGTACCCGCGATACGTGCCGGTTCTGGCGTCCAGAGTGGTGCTTTCGCCGACATCATTCCTCCGTCTGGATTCGAAAACGTAAATGAACAGAATTCATAGGGCTGACAGATTTCGAGTATTCGTGACGCCGCGGACAACAATTTGCGGGAAACATCTGACGCGCTCTGCACAAGAATAAGCAAATGGACTTATTAAAGGATTGACGGATTCCTGCGATCCGCTTCGGGTTTACCAAATCCTGTAAATCTTGTTAATCCTGCTCGTTTTTTTTGCTCGGTCATTGCAGATCAGTCGCGTAGGTGCGCCGATGTTCATTCAATACAAACACGTGCGAGCTCCAATGGTTATCCCGCTACGACGACTTCGCCTTGTCGACCGCAGCTTCCAGCTCCGGCAGTATCTTGAACAGATCGCCGACAAGACCGATGTCCGCGATTTCGAAAATCGGCGCGTCCGGATCCTTGTTGATGGCGACAATCGTTCCGCAATCCTTGATGCCGGTAACATGCTGGATGGCGCCGGAAATTCCGAACGCGATGTAAAGATCGGAAGCGATGATCTTGCCTGTCTGGCCGACTTGCATGTCGTTCGGCACGAAGCCCGCATCCACCGCAGCGCGCGATGCACCGACTGCGGCACCCAACTTGTCCGCGAATCTGAAAATGATGTCGAAATTCTCCTTGCTGCCTACGCCACGACCGCCGGACACGACGACGGGTGCGCTTTGCAAGTCCGGCCGCTCGCTCTTCGACGCTTCGAGTTTTACGAAACGTGTGTGCGTCGGAAGATCAGCATTAACGGAAACGGATTCAACAGACGCATCACCGCCATGTTGAGCGGGTTGAAACGACGCGAGACGCACGGTGCCGGCGACCTTCGTTTCTTCCGGCACCTTGACGGTTGTCAACACGTTGCCGGCGTAGATCGGACGTTCAAAACTGCGCGGGTCAATCACCTTCATGATGTCACTGACTTGCGGCACGCCGAGTAACGCGGCGACGCGCGGCAGAACGTCCTTGCCGAAGGTGGTGGAAGGCGCGAGAACGTGCGTGTATTCCGCGGCAAGCTCCGCGATCTGCGGCGCGAGCAAGGCCGCAAGCGGCTGTGCGTTCTCGGTGCGTTCGATTTTCAGCACCTTGTCGATACCGATGAGGTTCGCCGCCTGTTTCGCGACATTGTTCGCGTCGTCGGCAAATACCGCGACATGCACGTCACCGCCGATATCGGTGGCGCAGCTCACGCATTTGGCAGTGGCCGCGTTCAGTTTGCCGTTGGCGTGCTCGGCGATAACAAGAATCTTGTTCGACATCAGAGCAGCCCCTTTTCTTTCAGCACGTTCACGAGTTCATCCACGGATTCGACCTTGCGTCCGCCGCTGCGTTTCGGTGGCGCGGTGAAACCTTTCGTTTCAAGTGCCGGCGGTTTTTCGACATTCAGATCGACGGCAGCAACGACGTCCAGCGGCTTTTTCTTCGCCTTCATGATGTCCGGCATTTTCACGAAACGCGGCTGGTTCAGCCGTAGATCGGTCGTGATGACAGCAGGCAGGTCGATTTCAATTGTCTCAAGACCGGCGTCGACTTCCCGTGTGACATTCGCTTTACCGCCAGCGAGCTCGACCTTCGACGCAAAGGTCGCCTGCGGTCGATCGAGCAGGGCAGCGAGCATCTGTCCTGTCTGATTGGAGTCGTCATCAATCGCCTGTTTGCCGAGAATCACGAGTTCCGCATTCTCGCGTTCCGTGACGGCCTTGAGCAGGCGCGCCGCGTACAGCGGTTGCACATCTTCGTTCACGTCGATGTGTATGGCGCGATCGGCACCCATTGCCAACGCTGTTCGCAACTGCTGTTGCACGTCGTTGCTGCCGATCGAAACCACGACGACTTCATCCGCACTGCCGGATTCCTTGATGCGCAGCGCTTCCTCGACCGCAATCTCGTCGAAAGGATTGATGCTCATCTTGACGCCATCGGTCTGCACACCGCAATTGTCACGTTTGAGCTGCACGCGCACATTGAAGTCGATGACGCGCTTGACGGGTACGAGAATCTTCATTCCTGACCTACTTTCTGCTTTTCAAATCGGTTATCGGAGAGCTGAAAATCGTCGATGCCCGTTGTCCATGAACAAAGAGTTCCGTGAACAAGGGGTCCATGACCGACGGGTACGCGAGCCGCGATGAAACGCGACGCAATTGTCGGAAAAAGGAGGCGTTTTCAGCATCAGAGGTTCTGATAATTCGGACCACTGCCACCTTCCGGCGTCGTCCAGTCGATGATCGCGTACGGGTCCTTGATGTCACAGGCCTTGCAATGCACGCAGTTCGCCGCGTTGATCTGCAATCGGCGCGCGCCGTCGGTTTCAAGCATTTCATAAACGCCGGCAGGGCAGAAACGTTCGCACGGATTGCCGTATTCCTCCGTGCACCGCTCAACGCAGATGGTTGTGTCACGGACCTTCAGATGCACCGGCTGGCTTTCATCATGCGACGTCGCGGCGAAATAAACGGATGCGAGACGGTCTTTCGGTGGCAGTTCGCGCTCGCCAAGCGCCTGCGGAACATCGCCGGCATCGGAACGGTATTCCATCTGTTTCCAGTCCGCTGTCGTGTTTTTCAATGTCCATGGCACGCGACCGCCGGTAACGGTTTCAAGCACGGCGTTGGCAAGCCCCAGCCACAAACCTTTTTTGAACCCGGGTGCGATATTGCGCACCTTGTGCAATTCCTTTGCGGAATCCGATGCACGCCACGCGGCGTCAAATCCTTCCGCATTGCCGTGTGCAGCGAAATGATCGGCAGCGAGCATTCCGCTTCGAAGCGCCATGTGAACGCCTTTGACCTTCGCAAAATTCAAGGTGCCGCCGGCGTCGCCGATCAGGATGGCGCCAGGCATGTCGAGTTTCGGCAGCGACTGTATGCCGCCTTTCACCACGGTGCGCGCGCCGGCGGAAATGATTTCGCCGCCGTCGAACAGTTCTTTTATCGACGGATGATTCTTGAACTGCTGAAAGGCTTCGAAGGGTTTGAAATCGGGATGCGCGTAATCAAGACCCACGATATAGCCGACGTACACGCGATCGTCGTCAAGGTGATACAGGAACGAGCCACCGTAAGTGCTTGGCGCGAGCGGCCAGCCCATGCTGTGCTGGATGAGTCCCGGCTGCACGCGCCCGTGCGGCAACTGCCAGAGTTCCTTGAAGCCAAGGCCGTAGCTTTGCGGCGCGGAATTCTTGTCGAGTTCGAAGCGCGCGATCAGCTGTTTAGAGACCGAACCGCGACAACCTTCGGCGAGTACCGTGAGTGATGCACGAATGTCGACGCCCGGCGTGAAGTTCGGTCCCGGGCCGTCCTTTTCCATGCCCATGTCGCCGCAACGCACGCCGACGACGCGATCATTTTCGATAAGTGGCGCGGCGGCGGGAAAGCCGGGAAACACATCGACGCCGATCGCTTCAACTTTCTCGGCAAGGCGCTGGCAGAGACTGCCGAGCGAGACGATGAAATTGCCGTGATTGTTCTGCTGCGGCGGGGTGGGCAGGCGAAGGCGTTTTTTTTCCGTGAGAAAAAGAAACTCGTCTTTCTTCGCGGGTATGCAGACGGACGGAGGATTCTCCTGCCAGTCAGGCCAGAGTTCGGCGAGTGCGTCGGGTTGCAGGACGCAGCCGGAAAGAATGTTCGCGCCGACTTCCGCACCTTTTTCCAGCACGCAGATGTTCAGGTCGGGCTTTTTCTGTTTGAGACGCAACGCGCAGGCCAGTCCCGCAGGACCGGCGCCTACGACAACGACGTCGTATTCCATGGTGTCGCGTTCTGACATTCAACCCCCGAATCCAGGCGATGGCGCGTAGAACACTGGCTTCGCGCCACATTGTCGGACCGATTATTGCGTTACAGAAAACGGCAGCCCCCGGAAAACGGGGGCTGCGGCTCGGCCGGACGGTCATTTTAACGGATTCCGGAAAATTGCGCTTGTGGCCAAGGGCTTACGATCGCGCGGCTCGCCGTTCAGCCGTTACTGGAGATCGCCTTCGCGAATCCAGTCCAGACCCTCAAGCTGGGGTTTCACTGTTTCCAGATCGCCGACAACGACGAGCGTCATCTT
>OBJO01000095.1_pt1 | contig 42792 bp, 44 predicted proteins | sample 1481741 | NCBI WGS metagenome assembly OBJO01 (sample SAMN06140803, study PRJEB22556) | human gut metagenome | host: Homo sapiens | place: China: Beijing | collected 2014 | reverse complement strand
CTCTTCTGTGAATGTGTTGTGGTAACTCTATTCTACAGAAGGGACTTCCTTTTTTCTATTTACACAAAATATTTTACACTCTCTTCACAAAGTCAGATACAATATAACTAACATAGAGTATAATATTTAAGTTAGATTGGATAGATATGGAAACATGGAGGTAATACGAATGAATACGTCATAATAGGAACTTCACATGTAGATTTCTAAGCCTTTCAAACCCTTACCAAAAGCAGTCACAATACAGAAATTTTTGTGCTCGGAACTGATTCTATCGCTTCATTCTTATCATGTGGTATTCAATCCTATTTATAAGATATTTCAAAATCTTCAGATGAATTACACTATGCAATTGAAACAGCATATAAAGAATAATGCGTTGATATCTTCATGAACACAAGCATTATTACTATCAACCCTGATACTAAGGAAATTACTACACACAGCACTAACGATAAAGAAGCAACAGAAATTTACGATAAAATATTACTTTCTCCAGGTGGTGTGCCAAGAATTATCCCTAAAGTAGCTGACCAACATGAAAACATCTTCTACTTACTTGGTAGAGTCTGAGTAGATAAAGTGAAAAACCGCATGGCTTCAGCTAAAAAAGATAGTACTGGTAGTGCCTGGTATATTGGTATCGACGTAGCAATTACTTATGCATCCACTTCCTAAATACACATCGTTTGGCTCTCTGGATCCACACTATTGATAAAGTAATAATTTTCCTTAACCTTCCTCTTTCTCCTAAACAGGTCTGACTCTTGACTCATTTTTGCTTGTTCAATTTCACGCTGCAGCTTTTCAAACACTACTATATTTTTAAATTGATCAAATTCACTACTCGTCACCCGCTCCAAGTGTTTGACTTTATTTGTGACTGACTAACGATACTTTACCGATGATCAATAGAAATAAAGTAAGAGACTTTTTCGAAAATAGCCATCATCTATTCGTAAGCCCGTTAAAATGGACGCCGATAGCTCCAAATAAAAAAAAGCATGACAAATAGCCTGATTTCATCCATTTTTTTGAAATCAGGCTGCTTTTTTCATATTTTTGGCTGGCTGGCAGCTTTCGATAATCGCCAACGACCAAGGGAGATAGTCGTTGATTTTCTCAGGTTCCTGAATCAAATCGACTTATGTCAATTCAATTAATAGCTTTTCCAGATATTGGCGAAAATCGATGTGATTTGCTTTACAGGTTTCCACCAAGCTCAAATAGATGGCATTGGCTTTTCCACCCGCTTCACTTGTAGAAAATAACCAATTCTTTTTGCCCAATGTTAGCGGACGAATTGCATTCTCTGCACCGTTATTATGAATCGGCAACGCAGGAACTTCCAGAAACTTCAACAGGCCGGCTTTTTGATTCAAGCAATAGGTGATCGCTTTGTCCAAGGCAGATTTTGGCGCAGCGAATTGCGTCTCCAACCAACGATAAAAGTCTTCCAACAGTGGTCTCGCAAATTTTTGACGCAATTGATCTCGTGCCATAATTGGCATTTCTTGCCAATCCCGTTCCATACGAAAAAGCGCATCACACACCATTTTACCCAAGCGAACCGCTGGACTCGAAGCTTTCCCACCTAATTCTAAGGCTTCGACCCATTTTCGTCGAGCATGTGCCCAACAATGGGCGAACTTGATACCGGGCAACTGCCGATAGACCGAATAGCCGTCACACAAAATCAATCCCTGCCAGTTTCCAAGGAACTCCTTGGTACCAAGTTCTTTCATCTCGCCGTAGCAACACAAATAAACTGGTTCTTCGAGGCGGTGATGATATTCTTCAGTGGGGAGATTTTCCAACTGTTTTTCTTTCCACCCAGGGACGCGATGCTTGCGAGTGTGCGTGGAGATAACGGTTATACGGCTAATTTCACCTTCTTCCTTTTCTGGTTGGCCGAAAAAATCGGATGGCTCATCAAATAAAGACGTTTGGTTCTGAGGAATCTCTTCCTGAGAATAGCGCGTTTTTTCACTACGAGACCCGAATAACATTTTTGTTAAGTTGGCGACCTGATTGGACAGTTCCATATTTTGCTCAAGTAGTTGATCTAGTCTCGCCAGTAATTCAGCATTTTGTTCTTCTAATTCGGTATTTGTCGCCATCTGCTCAGTCCATTCTTATCGCTTTGTTTCTTCTAGTTTATCAAATGAGACCTGAATGGTCACGAACTAATTTTATCGAGGGGGTTATTAGAATGAACCACCAGTTCGTGCGTTTGTGATAGCCCTTGGCTGCTCAATTTTTAACCCTTCTAATAGCCAACGCAACTCACGTTGCGTCAATTTTTTGACCTCCAATTCATTTCGTGGCCATTGTAATTTTCCTGAATCGATTCGTTTATAAAGCAATGTGAATCCATCTTGATTCCAAAACAGTGCTTTATACCGATCGGCACGTCTACCACAAAAAAGAAATAATGAGGCCTCTTGATAGATATCTAATTCAAATTGGTTTTGAATTACGGCGGCTAAGCCATCAATTCCTTTACGCATATCTGTATGTCCACAAACAAGGTAGAGGTGGTTTATTTTAGTGTAGTCAAGAATCATGTGACTTCAACTCCTTTAACAGAGCATAGAGAATATATTTGTCAATCCCGTTATAAATTCGAACTTCTTGCTTCTTGCATTGGATTTTCGCAGCAAGTTTCATCGGAGATGATGGAGCAGGCGAGACAGTATGTTGGCTTATTTCATTTATGAGTGAGACGGGGACGATGGTGTGATGGGGTTGTTTTGGCATAACAAAAATTCCTCCTTCTGATTAAGATAGTCTTATCATACAGGAAGAATTTCCGGCTTTCTATGCGGTTAATTTCATCGGGCTTACTTTCTGACAGCCAAATAAAATAAAAAAAGAGGTACCAGACAACTGTCCAATACCTCTGACATAGCAAATAAACGAGCAACAATTCCCTAAAAATCGACCTAACTTGATCAAAAAATTCCAGTAAACCGGTGGAAATCCAGTAAAAAATTAGGTACAATAAACAAGGTTAGTGCTTGCACTAACTATGGCAACTTGATGGTCAGCTGATTTGACTTATCAAGGCCTTGTAGTTTCGCTACCGACGGAACTGCAAGGTGCCTTTTTTATTTGATTTAAATTATCTGGCTATATTCTCATGAAAACGGTTGTTTCTTGTCAAGCGAACAGGGGAAAAAAGTTTATTGTTGAGGAAGTTTAAAGAATTGGTAAGCGCCCCATAGGATAGTACCTGTACGTCAAATAACCCGACCTATAGAATAGGGTCGGGAAGGTTTGGTATCTTATCAAACACCCATGAATTCGCAAGCTTATTCACCCTGAAAGATGTAAGAGAGAAACTTATAGTATATTGTACATCAGAAATAAAATCTTTGAGGATACAGCCATAGATCTATCCCCTATATAGCGGGTAGTTTTTTATTTCAGATACTTTTAGCATCTTCAAAGTGCTCACTCATTAATAAAATCAGATAAAAATTGTTGATTTCTGCTTCATATTACTTTCTGTTATTATTCAGTTTACTTCAAACGGCGTGCATTAATCTCAGCAATTTGGGAAACCTCGATTTTGGGTTGGCGGTTTAAATCAAGTAATCCATTGACCTCTTGTTCTACGTCTGTCAGTTGTGTATAACAATATCCCACTACATATGGTAAATCTTGAATAGCCTTGTGCACCTTATCAAAGCGAGTCATAAATTCTTCATTTGATACTACTTGATGGCCATACCCCCATTCACTTTCTTTTGCAGTTGAAAATGCAATCCCGCCAAATTCTGAAATTATTACCGGTTGATTTTTATATGTGTATCCATTTGCAAAGGCAAAAAAATCATTATTAAATTGAATTTTGTTATTAACAATCGCCTCTTTATCAGCATAACGAGTTGCAAGCATCTCTCCATATTCTTCATAATCATGTAATGTTAAAATATCAGAAATAGTATGCACCCAACCGTCATTTGTAATAACTGGTCGTTCTGGGTCATATGCTTTTGTCAAATAATAAATCATTTCAGTAAAAGCTTGCTGCTCTTTACTATGAGCAATATCTTTAATTCCCCATGATTCATTGAAGGGTACCCACGTAATAATACTTGGATGGTTGTAGTATTGCTTAATGATTGCTTGCCATTCAGAAGCAAAATTTTCTACAGCGATATCATTGAAAACATAGGTTGAAGGCATCTCACTCCACACCAACATCCCCATTTTATCGCATAGGTACAAGAATCGTTCATCTTCTATCTTCTGGTGTTTTCGTAATCCGTTATAACCTAAATCCTTTATGCGAGATAAATCTAACTCCATTGCTTCAACAGAAGGCGGTGTAATAGATGATTCTGGCCAATAGCCTTGATCCAAAATTAATCGTTGGTATAATGTCGTATTGTTTAATAAGATTTGACCATTTTTTATATGAATTTTTCGCATTCCAAAATAACTAGATACTTCATCTAAAAGTTGCTTATCTGAATTATATAACCGAAAAGTTACATTATATAAATTGGGATCATTGGGACACCAAACTTTAGTACCCCAATTAGGATCTTCTTTAGAACGAGTATCCAAAGTAAATCTCTGCATTTTCTGATGCAAACTACCTTGAACTTTACTAATCAGTTCTTCTTCAAAAGTAATAATTGCTTCAAAAATCAAATCCTCACTAAACTTGATTGGTGCATTCACATTTGGCTGAAATACCACTTGATCTTCATCCAGATTAGGGGTAATTTTCACCATTTCTAATGAAATTGGAGATATCTTTTCTTCAAGCCAAACTGATTTCCAAATTCCTGTATTTTGAATATACCAACAACCAAAATTGTCTTTTTTCCATCTCTGTTTTCCTCGAGGCTGTTCACAATCAAGTGAGTCTTCTACTCTTAAAACAATCCTATTCTCTCCTTTAACCACTAAGGACGAAATATCGAAAGAAAACCGCTCATATGCACCTTGATGAGTTCCTACTAGGGTATTGTTCACCCATACAGAAGAATTATAATCAACGCCTTCAAAATACAAAGTCAATAGTTTTTTATCTTCGTCAGACTCAAAACATTTTTGGTACCATACCACAGAATGCGGTTCTTCTTTGTGTATTCCGCTAGCCTTGGTTTCATAAGTAAATGGCACATTAATAGTTGTTTCTGCTTTAAATCCCTTAGACCAATCTTTAATTAATCCATTATTATCATCATCAAATCTAAAATCCCACGTCCCATTAAGCAAACGCCAATTTTTGCGGATAAATTGTGGTCGGGGGTGCGATTTTCTTTCTATTTCCATATGTCTATTTTCTCCTTAAATTTGCTGATTATGTCTAGCTGTTGTGTTATAAAATGATGATATACCAATAAAAATTTTCCATTATTATTAAAGATAAGATTATACAATCACAATTTTTATTATTATCGGTAAATTTCATGCCTACCTTCAAAATCTGCTGTTTAGTGTCGACTTCTGGATATAGTTAAATCTCTGTAAGAACACTAAATGGCTTAATCATAAAAATGAACTGAGTAATTTTATCACTTTGGTATAGTTGATATTTACCATTGTCCTCTTAGATTGATACGTTCAGGGAAATACTGTTCATTGATTTCTTTGATTTTTTCTAAATCGACTTTTGGCTGACGATCATATGTTAGAATCCCATTGATTTCTTGTTCCACATCAGTAAGCTGGGTATAGCAGTAGCCCCAGAGAGCTTCTGAATCATAAATCGCATCCATTATACGTTTATAGTCTTCTAAATATTGATCATCATTTTCAACAGTAGTGTATCCCCATCCAACTTGACCATTCACTTTGTATCCAATACCACCAAATTCTGTCAAAAGAATTGGCTGCCCTTTATATTCAAATCCTTCTGCAAAAATTGCCCATTTTCCAGGTGGCATATGAACTAGGCCTTCTACATTTTTTAACGTCTTTCTGAAATGATTATATTTATTAATCTCATTTTTTTGTCCATGTGAATAGTTATGAATAGCACAGATATCAGTTTCAGTCATTTCCCAACCATCATTAGATATAACTAGCCGAGTTCGATCCAAGGCATGTAACATATAGTAGATTCCTTGTGAAAAGCTTTGTTGTTGTTTATTACTATGAATTTCAGGTACGCCCCAACTTTCATTTAACGGTACCCAAGTGATGATGGATGGATGGTTATAATCCCTCTCTATTATTTCAAACCATTCGTTTGTTAGATTCGTCACTGCATCAGGAGAATAAGATATCGTTGATGCGCATTCTCCCCATACGATATAACCCATCTGATCTGCCCAATATAAGAAGCGTGGATCTTCTATCTTTTGATGCTTACGGCAGCCATTAAATCCCATATCCTTGGCTAATTGAATATCTTTTTTAAAGTCTTCATCTGTTGGCGCTGTCAATAGCCCATCTGGCCAATACCCTTGATCTAATACCAGCTTTTGATAAAATGGTTGATTGTTTAAAAAAACCATCCCGTTCTCCGTATGGACTTTGCGCATTCCAAAATAAGAAGATACATGGTCTAGAATACCTTTTTGTTGATCTTCCAGCTCTAACTCTACATCAAATAAGTTAGGGGTACGAGGAGACCAAGTCCAGCCATCACCATGAAAGTTGCTGCGGAAAATTGTTTTATCATATATATCCACTGTTCGAATGATTTCTTGAGTGGCAACTTTAATAACATCCTCAACTAGTAACTCGCCCTTGAATGAAATAGAATACCTAATATATTGATTTGCTGCTAACTTATTGATTTTTATAGCAATATCTACTGTTCCGTTATCAATATTAGGTGTGAACTTTACGTTTTTTATAAAGAACTCTTCAACCGGCTCTAGCCATACTGTCTGCCAGATACCGGTAGTATTGGTGTACCATATGCTTGAAGATTCTGGTTTCCAGAATTGTTTCCCACGAGGAATCTCTTCACTATCATGAAAGTCTTGTACTCGTACAGTCAAGATATTATCGTTTTCTTTTACTAATTGACTAATATCAAGTGAAAACGGAGTGTGTCCACCAGTATGTGTTCCTGCTAAAAGACCATTCACATATACTTCTGCTTGATAATCTACTGCCCCAAAATGGAGTAAGCACCGCTTGTTTGGATTTTCCGTCCAATTGAATTGCTTTTGATACCAAACAATATCATGAATTTCTTGACTGTTAATTCCACTTAATTTAGTTTGATAGACAAAAGGAACCTGAATTTTTTTATCAAAGACTTCTGGTTTAATAAACCATTGATCTCTTTTTCCCATATCCTTATCATCAAATGCAAATGCCCACTCTCCATTTAAATTTTGCCAATCTTTTCTGACAAATTGCGGACGAGGATATTCACTTCTCATTTTTTCTACCTCTCTTTTTAACAAATTTTATTTGATTGCTATGCAATGTCATCTCTTTTTCACGATTCAATTAACCTTTGTATTAGCAATGACCATTCGCTTCATTGCTTTATTTTTAGCAAAGTAAACTACACCTGTTGCAATACTTAGAACCATTGAAGGTATATCTAAGATAAAATAGGAAAATATCCCTTGTGCCAATAGAAAAAAGCCTATCTTTTTAGCAATTTGCTCATCTTTCAAATAACGTTTTGCTATCACAAGGTTCATAATACCTAAGCCAATCAACAATGAACCAAATGTACAGGTTAGGGTAAACATGCTACTGTTTAATGTTTGACTTGCCTGACTAGACATTTCACTAGCTATTTTTCCACTCAAAGGAGCTAATTTATATAATCCAAAATATAAAATTGTTATCAAGCCATCGATAATTTGCCAGATACCAATTGTACAAACCATTCGTCGTTCAACTTTTCTATCCAACTAGAATCATCCTTTCACACCTGCAGACAATGACATAGACTGTAGAAAATATTTTTGTGCAAACAAGTACAAAATGAACGTTGGTACGATAGCTATCAATGCACCTGCCATCAGCAAAGTTGGTTTGGACACATACATTCCTTGTAATAGCTGCAAGCCAGATGTAATCGGCATTTTTTCGATATCATTAAAAACGATTGAAGGCCATAAAAAATCATTCCATGATCCGGTAAAAGCAAATAATGAAACTACTAATAGTACTGGTTTAATTAGTGGTAAGATTATTTTAAAGAAAATTGTGCCTTCACTCGCGCCATCAATTTGAGCGGCTTCATCAAAATCTTTTGGGATATTATCCATAAACTGTTTTACCAGGAAAATATTAAACACACCTGCCGCACCCGGGACAATCATAGCTAATGGTGTATTTACCCAACCAAGAATATCAATTATTTTATATAGAGGAATCAGATTCACAACACTTGGGAACATCATTGTGGCTAACAAGAATGAAAACAATGCATGTTTCCCCTTAAAATTTAAGCGACTATACGCAAAAGCAGACAGGGAAACGACAACCAATACTAACAAAGTATGCGAAACAGAGATCAATAGAGAATTCGTAAACCAGCGAATTATTGGGGTACTTGTATTATTTATCAATAACTCTTGATAATTGGTCAAAACCCATTCGATCGGCATGATTTTAAATCCAGAAGTCATAAGTTCCATCTCTGATTTAAAAGATGTTAATACCCCATATCCCAGAGGAATAATCCAGATACATGCCATCGCAAATAAGAATATAAAAGCGACTAACTGTGAAATGGAAAATCTTTTCTTTTTACTCATCATATATTCCCCCTAGTCTTCCTTGCGTAACAATTTAAACTGGATAGCTGATACGATCATAATACAAACTCCCAATATAACCGCCATAGCTGAAGCAATACCAGCAATTGATTGTCCTGAACCAAAAGCATTTTGCTGAATATACATTAATAATACTCGTGTGGAATCGGCTGGCCCCCCACCTGTCAGCATCAATGGTTGTCCATAAATATTGAATTGAGCAATAGTTGTCATCACTAACGTATATAAAATTTGGCCTTTGATTGCAGGCAGTGTGATTTTCAGAAATTTTTGAATTGAATTGGCTCCATCAATATCTGCAGCTTCATAATAATCCTTGGGAATCCCGTTCAATGCAGCCTGATAGATAACCATATTTCCTCCAATTGTCCACCATACAGTCACAACAACGAGAGTCACCCATGCATATGGCTGTGTGCTAGTCCAAGGTATATTGGAATTCAACATAGTATTTATTGGTCCATAATTTACATTGAAAATCAATGTCCATATAATTACTACTGCTGAAATAGCAAAAAGGGATGGCATATAGAATATTGACTGAAAAATTTTCCCTAGTTTAGGTTTTGTATTTAGAGCTGCTGCCAATACTAATGGTACTGCTATACAAAAAGGAACTGAAAAAAGTACAAATTTAAAAGTGTTTAATAACCCTATACGCAACTGTCCATAGAAAGTGGAATCTTTTTGGAAAAATAATTCCTTATAATTGTCTAACCCTACAAAAGTCGGAACCCCAAATAAGTCCCAGTCAGTAAAAGATACATAGATACCAAAAATAACAGGAATTAAAAAGAAGATGGTAAATATAACTAGATGCGGCGCTATAAATAACCATGGTATTAATTTTTTCGTTTGATGGTGCTTTCCTTTACTTGAAGTAGTTATTGATTCACTATTCGTTGCCATCATAGTGTGTTTTTCCTTTCTTAAATAATTGGGATAAGAGAAAAGTTTTCTTAACTAATATTCTCTCGATAAGAGTATGTAAAGAAACCATTTCTACTTCATTACTTTTTTTAAAACAAAAACCGAACTATATAATTACATCATTGTTTCTTTTGATACGTTGCATTCAAGGAAATAAACAAGTCTGTAGTTTAAATATAGTCCGGATTTTGCACTCTATATCACAATTGCTTGTTATTAATTATTGGAATTGTCTTTGGCGATTTTATCTGCTACTTCTTTTTGCATACCTGATGCAAAGTCATCAACTGACATTTTTCCAAATATAACATCTAATGCATGAGCATCTAAGTACTCAGCTACAAAACCGTTATATTTGTAATCAAAAATTTTCAGTGTCGCTAGTTCCTCTGGTGTATTAACAAATAGGGATTGTTCCATATCTGTATATTCACTATTGTCTAACAGATCTAATGTCGCTGGGTTTTGTCCTGCTTTGGCCCATTCTAAAGAGTTGGTACGCACCCAATCCAAAAATTCCATTATTCCTTTTGTTTTCTCTTCAGAACGATCTTTATTTTTGAACATAACAAATTGATGAGAAGATGCCCAGTTTACTGCATTTGAAAGATCATTACTTAATTGAGGTGAGTTCGTCAAGCCCCATTCAAATTTTGCTTCTTTTACTTGATTACGCATCCAGATCCCTTCAGGAAAAAGAACCATCTTACCTGCTAAGAATAGTTGTGCTGGATCTTCACCATCTCGAGTAGTAATATTTTCCTTGTACATATCAGCATATCGCTGAATCGCCTTTTTCGTAGCATCTGTATCTAGAGTAGGTGCTGTACCATCTTGGCTTAGCTCCCCGCCTTCTTGCGCAAATAAAGATAAGAAGTTAGGTTTTGTCCATGTGATTCCTAATCCTCGAATATCATCATTTTCAGCTTTCTTACCAATTTCTTCTATTTCATCGAAAGTAATAATATTATCATCTAAAGCAGTTGGTAAATATTTATCCAATAATTCCTTATTATAGTAGATACCATAACTATGGATGTCTAATGGAACACTATACCGAGCACCATCAATTTCTCCTAGATTCCATGCTTCTGGAACATAATTTTCATCTTTTATATCGGGAAAATCTTTTAATACATCATCAAAAGTTACTAGCATGTCATTATCTTTATATTGTTTAATACGTTCCGCGTGAACAATATTTAAATCAGGGATATTTCTACCTGAATTAACAACAGTAGGAATTTTTGTATACATATCAGATTCTTTAAGTGAGACATTTTTTATTTTGAATTCCGGATCTGTTTTATTATATTCATCGACCATCTTTTTTAAATTTTCGCCATCAGCACCTACGAAAGGATTCCAAAAAGTAATTTCGTTCTTACTATTCCCAGCATTTGTTGAAGATGAATTTCCTCCACCGCATCCTGTCAATAATGTAAATCCTACACCAGCCATCAGTACCATTCCTGCTATTTTTTTCGTATTCATTTTTTCCCCTCCATTTTACTTTTAGGTTAAATATACTTTTATAAATACTTTTTTTAAAATTAACAAAAAAGTATTTATAGATATAAAACCCTTGTACAAACTTAAATTATCATTCCATGAAAGCGATGTCAATATTGTTATCAAACTATTTATCAAAAACAACTTTACAGTTAAACAGATATTGCATTATAATGAAAGCACTACTATTATATTTTACTTTTTAGTTAAAGGAGTCTGTATATAATGGAACTTGATCTCGAATTACATTCTTTGCCTGTTTATGAATCCTTAGCCAGTAAAACTCGTTTAAAGATGCTAAAGTACATTGGTAATAAAAAAAGAAGTATTGGTGAAATTTCGAAATATTTAGGAATGAGCAACGCTATCGTAACTCGACACGTACAACAGATGGAAGATGCAGGATTATTACATTCCGAGCGAGGCGTTGGCACCCACCGAAACAAAAAAATGGTGTACTTAAAAGTCGATGATATTCATGTTGTCTTTCCAGAAAAGGTTTATCAAGAATTCAAAATTCATCAAACGGAATTAAAAATTGGTCATTTTGTAGACTTTTCTATTTTACCAACTTGTGGTCTGGCAACTCCCCAAGAAGTCGTAGGAAAAGCAGATGACCCTAAATACTTTATGGATACCAAGCGTGTTGATGCTGCTTTGTTGTGGTTCAGCGAGGGATTTGTAGAATATAAAATTCCAAATTTGTTAACAGACGATGAAGATCCTAATATGTTAGAAATAAGTTTCGAAATCGCTTCAGAGTTTCCACTCTCAAATAATGTTTGGCCTAGTGACATCTCCATTTATGTTAATGACATATTGGTTGCTGTTTATACTGTGCCTGGAAATTTCTCTGATACTCGAGGTCGTTATACCCCTTCTTGGTGGAACAGCAATTTTAGTCAATATGGTTTATTGAAGCATGTACGGATCAATAAATTAGATACTGGAATTGATGGGGAAGCCTATTCTGATATTACTATTGATGATTTAGAACTCACTAAGCATCCATTTATTAAGCTTCGATTCTCAGTAGAGTCAAACGCTATCAATAAAGGAGGTATGACACTTTTTGGTAAAGGATTTGGAAATTACAATCAAGATATTCTCATCAATACGTATTATTTAGAGAAACAATCTTAGAATTAAATGTCTCCCACACAATTTCATAAAAAGAACACCAAAAAAAATCATTGATGATACGTTCCTTAAGCCTTTTTTGACTAAAAAGCAAATTTAAAGGACGTATCATCAATGACACAAGTATATTTTCATACGAGCGAAGATGTTCATAATTCATTGTAGAAAACAGCACTAATCAAACGAAAGATTTCTCAATACCACAGATGTTCTTGGACGATTTTATGATTTCTTTGCTGCAAAGCTTTTATACGAGCTTGCAATAACTTTTGTCTTCCTAATAAATTTCTTGTGTAAACAAGGCGACAATTTCTTTGTTTCCGCTTGATTTCTCGTAGAAAACTATTAGCAGCTTCTTTATTGCGCGCTAAATCCTTTGGAACAGTAAAGTAGCGATTATTAATTTCTACTAAATAACGAGTATCTTGCACCGGCTCTAACAGTTCCATTAGTGCCTCATTAAAAAAACGTTCTTCTTGGTACGTTCCATTTTTTATCCGTACAGTAAACTGATCTTCATTAAAATCAATGTAATAACTCCAAATCCAATTGTTGTAAGGTTTCAAATGTATATTGATAGACAAATTCTACTTTCAACGACTTATAAGTTGATTCAGCTGCGGCATTATCAAAAGGACAGCCTTTATGACTCAATGATCGATTGATGTCAAAAGTTGTTAATAATTCATCAATAGCTTGGTTATCAAACTCTTTTCCACGATCAGTATGAAAAATCTCAACCTCTGTCAGAGGTTGTTTGATACGGCTAAATGCTTTTTTTACTAGAACGGCATCTTTATGTTCTCCACAAGAATAGCCGAGAATTTCTCGATTGAACAGATCCAAAATGAAACAGACATAATTCCATTTTTTCCCGACTCGTACATAAGTCAAGTCTGTTACGATCGCTTCTAATGGGTTGTCTCTTAAGAATTTACGATTCAATACGTTTGTCGTTTTGGCTTCATTGCAAGTAGAATGATGTACTTTAAAATAAGCAACAGTATAGCTCGATTTTAATCCTCTATTTTTCATGATTGTACTAATTTTTCGTCGGCTGATCTGAATGCCTCGTTTTGATAAGGCTTTTTTTATTTTTCTTGAGCCGTAGGCCTTTCGGCTGCGGATAAATTCTTCAGCGACTACTTCTTCAAGTTCTGATTTGATTGCAAACTACTTAAAGAAAACAAACTCGGACTATTCGTTTTCTTCTCTTTGGTTTGAACATCAGCAATTATCCCCTCTTGATTGCCTATTTTAGCTTGTTTAGAAGAAACAAAAGCTAAAAGCTCCTCTTGGGTTTTAAAACGCTGTGTGGGGCTTAGAACGCCCTTAAACGACCCTTGGTTTACTTTTATACTAGCTTCCACCTCGAAAAAAGGTTCTTTTTTAAAATTCTCTATGGCTTCCTGGCGCTGAAAAATAAGGTATAAGGTGGGCGTTTGAACACGTCCTAGGGAAAATGTACCTTGTACGCCCTTCTGTTGTAAATTTAACGTATACAAAGGGCTTGCGTTCATGCCGATCAACCAATCGGCAATTTGGCGTGTTTACACGGTAAAAAGTAGCCAACTTCAATACGTTTTTCCAATACTTCTTTTGCTTGTTTTGGATTACATACTTCTAATACCTCAAAATTTGTAGGGAAATCTAACCCTTTAGATTTAATTTTTTCTTTAAAATTAACTTGATACAATACACCAAATTCTCTTTCTTTGAGTTTCTCAATGAGTGCTTCTGTTGCCGCTTGGAATGATTTAGTTGTTTTAACTTCATACATAAAGTTCACTTATATTCCTCCATTTTTCATTTCATGTATATTTTGTGGAATCGACTTTTTTAGAATCTGCTTTGAATATTTTATCTATTAAAGCTTCTTTGATAATAGTGTCCATGATTTGGAATTCTTATTGGATAGAAATTTCTTTCTAGAACATGATTTCGTCGAAAGTTCTCATTGGTTGAGGATAGGCATGTTCAAAACAATCAGTCCGATATCCTTTTAATCCAGTTGCTGCACTATATAAAAAATTTCATCATAGTTTCGCCCTAGTCGTTCCAAAGATTCGATGACAAAAATATCCTTCTTCCTTAAAAAATGAAGTTCTTTTTGTAATTATTCTCGTGAGGTCTTCTTTTAACTACATAAAATTGTAACCACTGGTTTTAAGAGTAGTGTATCATCCCAAATCATATAATTAATTGACTGCGATTGTTATAAAACTCACGGTAAGCCATATAACTAGCAATAAACGAAGAAATCGCAGTAACTGAAATCAACATAAACATCACAACAATTTGGTAACGAATCGCTTGAACAGGATCAATTCCAGCAAAAATCAACCCTGACATCATACCTGGTAGGCTGACAAGTCCAACCGTTTTTGTTCGGTCAATAGAAGGAGCCATGCCCGTTTTGACGCTTTCTCTTACAATACTCATGGACGCTTGTTTTTTATTGGCTCCCAATGCCAATTTTTCCAATACCTGTTGGCGTTGGTCCGTAAATTTTGAATTCAAAGACCGATAGGTCACTCCAATCGCAGTCATGGCGTTGCTGGCAATCATGCCTGTAATTGGAACGATTTGGGAAGGGGACCAGTCAATGACTCCTGAAAAAACAAGAATGAGTAAGGACAAGGCTGTTCCTACTCCAATAGCCGTCGTTGAAATTTTAAAAGAGCGGTTGATCCCCTCACTGCGTGTATGGGCGTTATAAGAAGCGTTGAACACAATGAACAAAACCATCGCTAAAGTGAGAAAGTTGTTATCCACTCGTAATACGTAGCTCAATACATATCCAATAAGGAATAATTGAACGACAGCGCGAATTCCCGCAATAAAAATGTCGTTTCCTAATCCCAATTTCTCTTTGTAATCAATCAACAAGGCAACTATCAAGAGGACAGAGGATAAAAGCAAAGAAAGATTACTGATTTCCAAATTGTTTGTCATTTCGATTCCTCCATTTTTCCACCTTTGATAGTAATCAGACGAGAAGCTTGGTCGATTTCTTCCTGGTTGTGAGTGACGGCCAACACCGTAGTTTGTTGGTCTTTCATCATGTCTCGGACTAAATCAAGGACAATCGCTCTGTTTTCTTGGTCCAATGAACTGGTAACTTCATCCAGGAGCAACACTTTCAGTTGATACATCAAATTTCGGACCAATGCAACCCGTTGTTTTTCCCCTCCTGATAGTTCCTTGACCTCTTTCGATAAGTAAGTTTCAGGTATTTGAACTCGTTCTAATAATTTTTTTGCACGTTCCCGATCAAATCCTTCTTCTCTTATGCGGGCAGGAAAAGACAAGTTCTCTTGAACTGTCTCATCGAATAGAGAAGCGTTTTGAAAGAAATAAGAGACTTCTTTTCTATACTCCACAGGATCGATTTTTTGCAGATCCGTACCTCGATAATAAATTTTTCCGGAAGTTGGAGAAAGCAGCGTACCAATTAATTTCAAAAGGGTACTTTTTCCACTTCCAGAAGGACCAGAAAAAACAATCACTTCCCCTTTGTTTACTGTAAAAGAGATATCTTGAAGGATTTGGTTTCCGTTTGCCTGAAAACCAACCTTCTCTAATTGAAACAATGAATCACTCATACCACTTCTCTCCTTTATAAAAAAGCCCTGCACCAGTGGACCATCCATACGGGTGCTGGGCTTTTGTTTCATCCTAGTGTACCTCAGTGTTCGTTTGGATCGTTTTTGGCGTCTTCATGAGTAGGGTGAACCGTTCCTTTAAGGTGATCTGGACCAGCATAAATGGTATACAGTCTGAGCGGCTTATCACCGGTGTTTTCGATGTTGTGCCACATGTCCGCCGGAACAAATACGGCGTCATCATCCATCACTTTTTGTTGAACATGTAAGTTATCTTTAGAAGGCCCCATTTTACACACGCCTTCTCCTTCTTCAATACGGATAAATTGGTCAATGCCTTCGTGCACTTCCAAACCGATGTCATCGCCCGGTTGAATGGACATTACGGTGACTTGCAGTTTACTGCCTGTCCAAATGGTCGTCCGGTAATTATCATTTCCTGTGGTGGCGTCTTCAATATTAATGATATACGGCTTCTTCCCATGATCCTTGTAGTCTATTTCCATCTTCCATTCCTCCTAGTCTTTGTACTGAAACAATGATACCTACTTCTTATTTATAATAATTCTAATTAATGGTACCACATCTAAAATTCTATGCAAAAAAATTGGCTTTTTGGAGAGCGATTCTAAACAAAGACCATATAACGCGCAATTACAATTGGTACCCCTTAATCCTCAGCACATAAAGGAAAAAATATGGAATCAAAAAATAACCGATATGTACTCTGGTTATGACTTGAATCAGGGAGAATTTCAGAGACGACACATCATACTTTTTAGTTTACACTTGTAAACTAACTAGCGTACACTAAGCTTATGCTCACTATCAAGCGTTGTCAATCCTTTAGACTCTTATCAATTTCGAAAGAAAGTAGCAAGGTTATTGATTGTGACTGTAAAAGTGGGGTGTTCCTATAAGCACATTAAACTATCTTCTCTAATTTATCATGCTATTTAAATTCTGTTTTTTCATGAGAATTTTTGTCCAAAACTTGTTAAAATGATTTTAAAAAATACTTACATACACAATCCCCAAAAGACACTAATGTCATTTCAGTCAAAAAAGATACCGCAGAAAATTTCCACCTGAGATTCAATACGATATTACTCTCTTGACAGCCAGCTTAATTCCTTAGTTGAATAGATTATTAAAGTGCACAAAAAAACAATGCGGCGTTTGTTATATTTTCTGGTATAAGCGACGGTGCTATAAACTTTTTTGCAGATTAAAAATCATATGAATTTAACTCCAGTAATAAGAGATTAAGTGCCAATGCATAAATGGAGGCATGTCCAGCACTATGCGAATGCTAAAACATCAATAGTACAGGAAATCATGAAAAGAGCGAATAGTAATAATGCTTAAGGAGAGTGTCATGTTTTTTTGGTTTGTTATAGGAGGTTATATCAATGAAAAATACAGTAGATAATTTGTCGAAAAGTAAAGTTATTTTAATGTGCGGCCCTGCGGGAGCAGGTAAATCAACACTAGCAAAAAAATTTGAAAGTACCGGGATGACAATACTATCTTATGATGAAGAATCATTCAAACGAGGTTTGAATGAACATCCTTTACCTCAGGAGGTTTTAGAAGATATTAAAACCTATCTTGATGAAAAACTAATTTCACTTATCATGCAAAACATTGATATTGTTCTCGATTATTCATTTTGGTCTAGAGAAATGAGAAATGAATATATTTCATTATTAAAGAAATACGACATAGAACCCAAAATCTATTATATAAAGACACCTAAGGAAGTTGTTATGGAACGTATTCGAAAAAGAAACGGAAATCATCAAAATGATATCATATTGACGGAGCAAACAGCTTCCACTTATTATGATCATTTTCAACCCCCAACTGATGAAGAAGGTGAAGTTATAGTAGTCGAGGGATATTAATATTGTGGTTTTAGGCATGGAAATTGTACTAGATGATAAGTTTTGTCAAATTTTTTGAAAGATATACTTCCAACAAGGGGATACCAGCTTCAGGTGATATCATTATTGTCATCTCAGAGCAGGGGGTAGTATTGATTCAGCCGGAAGAATAAGTGGCGATGCAATGAAGACGATGAATGCATTATTGAAATTACAGGAAAAAAACTTACTGAAATACGTTATGTTTATTCTTTTGACAACTCTACTCAATAATGATTATGCAATTAGACACGTTATTTTTTATCATGAATGGATATGTTCCCGTCTACCGATAGTGCTAAAAACGCAGTGGATATGTTTCCGAGAACGAACATACTCAAATGACATTCATTCTGTCCTCTCAAGCCACATCGAGTTGGTGGGATTGATAACAAGGGTGGATAAGTAGAGGCTGGAAATGGCTTGATATAGCGGTATTTTGAGGATTTTGGAGAGTTGAGATTATTTCTTCTTCCATTTCTAAATCCAATGTTACTTGTTCTGATTCTGGTTCTGTTGGCTCATTTGGGATTAAATCCACTACTAGCGTTGAGTTAGTTAACTTTGCAATTTGTTCTAGTGTTTTTATGGTTGGATCTGATTTTCCTGATTCTATTCGTGAATAATTTGATCTACTCATTTCTAATTCTTGGGAGAATTTTTCTTTTGATTTGGTACCTCTCATCTTTTTTAAGTTTTCTCTAAATGCTAGTTCCAAGTTTCTCCCCCTGTTTATGTAAATATTTTGCACGTTTTCCATTTAATTATATCGTTACACCTTGTAAATCACAAGTGATTAATCACAAATCACTTGTGATTAGTGATTTTAGCTTTTATCTTAATTTATCAACTGTTTAGAATATTAAGTATGCTATACTAATTAACGGCAACTTGCCCCGTAAGGGGGTGCTATTCATGGAACAAATTATCTCGTTAGTTATCGCACCACTTTTAGTGGGTCTAATAATCACATTAGTTGATCATTGGTTAGATGATTAGACGATAGCAAGCAAGTTGCTGTCTAACTCACACGCTTGTATTCGCAACAAGTGCAAAGAAAAGCCCGACCTACTCGCAATAGGTTGGGCTTTTGTGCTATTCATTAGAACTTATCTCGTTTCGCACATTCATTATAGCATGATTTTAAAATGAAGCCAAGTTGCTGATTCTATCTGTTGTTATTGGTGTTGCCTAGAACGATTCTAAGCACATGTTTAATTTTAAAGTGGGCAATTTTATCTTTAAAATGTCCTACAATGATTCAATAAAAGCATGGCTGCTAGTGAAACTTGCGACCATGCTTTTAAATTTACTTAAATTCTCTTTTTAAAAATGATTCCTGATCCTAATACCATTAATGAACCTAGGACAGACAATGCAATATTTGCTGTTTCACCTGTTTTTGGTAAAACTTTCATTTTTCCGTCTAAACCTTTAACTGTAACTGTTCCGTCTTTTTGAACGTCTGCTCCAATTTCTTTAGCTTCAACTTTTTTTGTTGTTCCTATATTCAAAAATCATTTGACGATTAATTATTTTTTAGGTAGCGTATGTTTCAATAAACCAATTGAGTCTATCGTTAATAAGCTAAATAATCAGCCTATAGAATAGCAAGAATGGAAAAACTAACATGAAAAATTTTACGAAGAGTCAATTTTTTTGACTCATCTAAAATAATTTACATATTATCTCCACCAAAAAACATAGCTATTACCGGCATAACGATAAGGAAGATTGGAATTAAGAAAATTCCTGTAAGCCAAAACTTCTTTGATTTTTTATAAATTCCATAAATAATTATGGCTAAGGGTATAAACCAAACTGCAAAAAAATAAATTGTGTATGAGAGCATAAGTCTCTTCCTCCTTTTAAACAAAGGTATCATGACAAAAAATTTAACTCTATAAGAATTTCAATTCTTTAAACCTTTTTAATAAAAAATAGTGTTTAAAAAAATACTTATTAGATACTTTATCTCATTTTTATAATTTTTACAAACACTCTTAATATTGAACTTAATTAGACAATTCTAGTAGAAAAGTATCTTTCATGCAGCACTATTCAAACAATTTTCGCAACTTCTTTTTTTATCTTCATTTCTTCATTGTGTAAAGGGCCACGATAAAATGTAGGAAAAGGGCCATCGAAAATGTAGGTTAGATTTAAAATCTGATATTCTTTTTCATGAAACCATTCAAGGAGAGTGACTCATGCGAAAAGATGTCTTAGAAGGAGTCTTACGACACATTATGAACGATATTCAACCTAACTATGCAGCCATGGCCAAGCAATATAATTGTGATTACCGAACAGTCAAGCGTTACTATGAAGCTGGAACTAAATGGGAAGTAGAACAGATCAAAAAGAGACAATCTTCTGCTCCTCTTTTATTAAGCGGTTTTGAAGAAATTATTAAAGATAAAATGGAGTTAAGCTGTTCCGCTTCTTCAATTTATTATTTTATTAAGAAAAAAGGATATCAAGGTGGCTATACCACCGTCAAACGATATTGTCGGAACTATCGAGAAAAGCGTGTAAAAAAAGCAACCATTCGAATTGAAACGACGCCAGGTCTTTCTGCTCAAGTCGATTGGAAAGAAAATATTAAGATGGTGAGTAAACATGGTGAAGTCTTTTACTTCAATCTTTTTCTATATATTCTAGGCTATTCTCGCATGAAATACTTAGAGGTAACCTTTGATCGAACCCAAGCGAATGTCTTCAATTGTTTGGTCAATGCGTTTGAGTACTGCGGGAATGGTGTTCCTCAAGAAATTTGGTTTGACAATATGAAAACAGTTGTTGATAGAAGTAAAAGCCAATTTAGTCAAACCGTTTTTAACGAAAAATTTCGTCAATTTGCTAAAGATGCTGGATTCAATCCGATTGCTTGTCGCCCTTTTCGTCCACAAACCAAAGGCAAAGTTGAAGCTTTAGCTCGTACTGTTAACCGCTTAATGGTCTTTAACTACGAGTTTGAAAATGAGCAGGAGCTAAAACGAATCGTCTATGAGTTTATGAATGACTTAAATAATGAACGTTCTCAAGCAGTGAATAATCATCCCTCTAAGCTTCTTATAGATGAACAATCGGTGTTGCGTCCTTTCAATCGTTTAGAATTAGTCAAATATGTTTCTAGAACCCAACACGTAATTAGAAAAGTTTCCATTGAATCCATGGTCCAATATCAAAACTCAAAGTATTCTGTTCCCGTGAAATATATTGGTAAAGAGGTAACTTTAGATGTCCGTAAGGACAGTCTATTCATTTGGTATGGCCATCAATGTATTCGCTCGCACCCATTAAGCAAAAAAACCTTAAATTATCAACGTGATGACTCTCTTGAGATTCTTCGATCTGATGTCTTCAAATACTTAGAAGACGAAGAGTTGGAGCGCTTTGTAGAAGAAAATTTAGATGCTTACGATGAATTATAAGGAGGCTCATATGTCAAATTACCATCAGTTATTAAATCAATTATCAGATTTAAATCTTACCTGTATCAAAGAAATTTTACCTGCCCATTTAGATGAAGTAGCTAAAAATGAACAATCTCTAGTTGATTCTTTATTTGAATTAACACATCAAGAAATTAGCTATCGTAGAAAGGAGACCCAAAGAAAAATTTTAAAACGGGCAATGTTTCCCTATCATAAACGCCTTCATGATTTTAACTTTGATTTTCAACCCAAAATCAAAAAAAGTGAAATTCAAGATTTAGTGACATTACGCTTTTTAGACACGTATGACAACCTTTTATTCATTGGAAATAGCGGTGTTGGAAAAACCCATTTAGCCGTTTCAATTGGTTTAGAGTGTATTGATAGAGGGCAGAGCTGTTTATTTATCACTAGTACAGAACTGGTTAATCGACTTATCCGGGCACATAAACGTGGGACAAGTGATACCATGCTCAAAAAATATGCGAGCTATTCTGTATTAATTATTGATGAAGTCGGGTATCTCCCCTTCTCAAAAGAAGGATCTAACTTACTGTTTCAACTAATTAATATGCGATACGAAAGAAAATCAACGATTATTACAACGAATATTCCTCTGTCTCAATGGTCCGAAATTTTTGGTAATAAGAAATTGACTAATGCTTTATTGGACCGATTGGTCCATCATTCTAAAATTATTCAAATTACAGGACCTTCCTATCGAATGAAAAGTTATAGTGAAACGAAAGGAAAAGAAACGAAACGATAAAGAGAAAACTACCTACAATTTCAATGGCCCAAAACCAACATTTTATTATGGCCCTTGACAACTGGCAAACCATACAACTTTTAAACAACTGGCAACAACGTCAAAAAAAGGAGCTTTCTATACTAGGTTTAAGCCATCAGAGTAATAAGCAACTAGTCTTCCCCAATCGTTCAAATAACTTTTGTCGTCCTAGTCAACCAAATGATTGGTATGATATGATCGCTAATAAATATAAACTTGAAAAACGGATAACTCTTCATGAATTTAGAAAAACTCACGTTTCCTTGTGCGCAATGGCAGATATGAAACTAGAGGATATTATGTATCGTGTTGGACATAGAGATTCAAAAATGACAAAACAAGTCTACAACTATTTTTATCCAGAACGAGAAGAACGAAGTGCTGATAAATTTGCTCAATTTATTGAGCAAGAAAAAGATTTGTTTTAATCATTTTCATAAATTTTGGATACAAAATAGGCTAGTATCACTGAACAAAGTAATACTAGCCTAATTGTCTCATCAAATTTCTACCAACTCAACGAAAACAAACTACCAAAATGGTATGCTTACCTATTTTTCTTTTGATGCACTAACTTATTGCTTGTAGTAAACTAGTTAAAACAAAAAACATTTCAAGGAGTGATTTAATGTCCCAATTGAATCAAACATACGAAAATTATTTACAACAACCAGAAGCGTTATCTTTTACTGAAATGACCACTATCTATCAAGAAATATTGAAAAATGCTGATATGAATGATAATGATTTTATCGAAATTTGGGAAGAGTTGATGGGTGCTGCTATTCGTTATACAGTCATTCGTGCAGAATGGCATCAATTTTCTAAGGAACAAAAACTGGCAAAAGATTCCGAACGAACGAATATTCACAATACCATTATCGACCATTTCATCCTATTGGAACGCATCTTTCAATTAAACCATTGGGACAGTCATTCTTGGACATCACGCTTATTCTTACAAGAAGAACAAGAACAACGTACAAGAAGTGATGTGAATGACCACCGACAACGGATTGGCGATTTCGCGAATTATTTGGTGTTTGTTTCAGCGGTTAATGGACGATAGATATGAAAGTCACGATTTGATAAATTCTCATCATAGTAGATTATCAATATTTTTTTCTAACGTCTACTATGATGGGAGCATATCATTTGATTATCAGTTCTTATACATTTTCTTTAATAGCTTTTTACGTCTGTTTTTTATTTGTTCCATCATTAAATTCTCCGTCAGAGGAGATATTTGATCAAATTTCTTTTGACATCTTCTAGCATAGGAAATGAAGTTTCCAAATTTACTCCCTTTACTATCCCTTACACCCACATCAAAAAAATATCTATAAATATGCCTTTTACCAATTAGATAACTCGAGTTCTCAAATTCCCCTACATCAACTAAGCTTGGCTCACCTAGGGCTTTGCTTGCAAATGTAAGTTCAACAGGTGTCTCATCTAACACATATCCTCTAGGCGCTTTTGTCTCAATAAATTGATAATCTCCTGGTGCCAGATTTTTTACCAATACAACCCCCTTATCATCCGATACAAGATTTTGTATAACCGTTTTTCCTTCTTTATCGATGAGCTTGAATTTTGCGCCAGGCAATGGGTTTTCTTTACTATCTGTTTTCACCAATTGTGCTGATTCTTGATAATTCACAAAACCTTCACTTGCAATACCTACTTCAGGTTGTCCCTCTGTTGAGTCATTTATAGTGAAATCTTTAACCGATAGATAATTGGCTACTTTTGACTAGTGCCATGATTGACATGGTATTGGAAAGATATTCAACATATACTAACAAAAACAGAAAACGATTATTTAACTGAATTTCTGATTACAATTTCATGTTTTACAATCTTAGATTCTACGTTTCCGCCTTTTTCAACAAGTTGAATCAACATGTCAATTGCCTCACTCCCCATTTCATGAAAAGGTTGAGATACTGTTGTTAAAGCTGGTGTACTCATTCTTGCTGTTAATGAATTATCATAGCCGATCACTGACAATTCCTCAGGAATTTTAATCCCAGCTTCAGAACAAGCTGACATGACACCCAATGCTGTTTCATCACTGGCACTAACAATTCCATCATAGCAAACACCCGATTGAATAATTTCCTCCATATTCTTCTTTCCAGAATCAAAACCATAATCTCCAAAATAAATATCTGTATCAGAATAAATCAATTGATGATGGATCAACGTTTTTTTAAATCCTTTTATCCGTGCCTTCCCTGCGATACGATCAGATGGATTTACACCAATCAGAGCTAGTTTTTGACTTCCACGCTTGATTAAATATGAAGTAGCATCGGCAATCGCCTGTTCATCATTGACTTTAACAAACGGAATATCCCCCTTCACCGTATCTGCAGAAAGCAACACACAAGGAATATTGTGTTTTTTAATTAAATGGATCTCATCATTTGATAAATCTACAGAAAAAATGATAAACCCGTCAACATTTCTCTCCTTCATAAGCGTGATGCTTTCTTTCATCCTAGACCCATCTACGCCTGCATGTGTCAAAATAACGTTATAGCCTCTTTGATAGGCTTCATCTTCAATCCCGCTAATAATATCACCATAAAAAGTAGTAGCATACTGCGGCATAATAATACCTAACAAATTTGACTTTCTACTCACCAATGATACAGCAGATTTATTCTGACTATAGCCCAACTCATGAGTAATAGCTAAAATTTTTTGTTTTGTTTCCTCGCTGTATCCACCAAGACCATTAATAACTCGTGAAACTGTAGCTATCGAGACATTCGCTCTCTTGGCAATGTCTTTAATTGTATATTGCATAGAAACCTCCTGAGTAAACGCTTACGTTGTTAGCTCTAGTATTACACAAATATGAGGGAAATGCGAGAGGTTTTAGTATAAAAAAAGAACCTCGCGCCTTCATTAGTGAAATAAATGAAGCACACGGGTTCACAATAAATTTTCTTATTCAACGTTTGAACATGCGCCTTCTGCGGGTTGATCTTCTGTCGTTCATCCTTTTTGCTTAAAGTAAAGCATGTCCCAATACTCTAACGAGGGAACAGTGATCGTAACGAAATTTCCTTGCGCATCATGTCCATATTCCATATCCAGTTCTTTAGAAACGGAATTATATCTCGGATCTGGGGAAGTGAGCCAAGCACTTTCAAATGTGTCATTCGTATAATATTTCACTGTCAAATCTTCAACAATAGTAGGTGTTTCTTTCTCTCCTTGATTTGCTCGCCAATCATTATCAGAAACGCCAAGTAAATTGATCATTTGAATCGTATCGAATCCATTACCAGACTTACTATATGCCCAGATTGTATTAGGCTGTCCATCGCTCGATTGATTTTGATCGACAAATTCAATCTGATGCCCATTATCTTCTAATCCATCCCGCAAAAGATTTTGATAAGCAACAATAAAATTTTGCAGCGCTTTTTGACGTACTTTGTGTTCATCTGACATATATAAATTATGCTTGGGAAAATATTCATTCGATAGCATTTCGTCGCCATCACCTAATTCAATACGTGAACCTCCTGCAGCATATACTGCCGCATCTGTTAATAAAACTGCAGACATATTAAAAGGTTCACTCACCACACTCTCAGCATAATCGTATTCCATATATGCTGGAATGATCAGAGATTTCCCATCACTTTGGTCTCGAGAATTATCGATGACGTTCTTTAGACTTTGATAAGTATTGTACTGCTCTCCATCACTTGTTGTATCCCAAGGCCAGATTTCTGCATATAGGACATCCACAGCAGAGGCATTTACCTGTTCGATACCTTGAGCACCTACAGGATTAAATGATAGATAATAGCTATCAAGCTTCTCTTTGGCAATATCCAAGAATTCTTTATACCCATCCTTCACATAAATACCTTGTGTCTCATCACCAATCATATCATGAGTCCACATTTTTCCCCATTCACCCACTGTATCTCCATGCCAACCATCAAATCCCATCACTTGTAGAGCTTCTAAATTTTTTTGAATAATATAGTTTTGCCATTCTGGATTTTGAATATCAAAGAAAAAGAGATTGGATTGACCTGTAGGACTTGCACCCATTGAGAATGTAAATCGATCACCTTTATTTTTACCAGCTTCATGATCTTCTGCATACCACAGCCCCCACTCTTCTTTGATACCATATTGAGCATAATTATTTGTCGCAGCATAAATCATATTATAGGACATATTTGTCATCCCTCTTGCTTTTGCTTCAGCTATGTAGCTTTTGATGGTCTCTCCACTAATCTTGCGACCAGCCCAATCTTGCCACTCCATTGTTCCATCTTCAGGAATTAATTGATGATGCAGGTATTTCCAATCATAGTATTCAATCCCATTTAATTGCCAGTCGTTCATTTGCTCAATCACTGCTTCAGTGTCTATATCCTTATCGAAATTTGTCAAAAAGCCATATCTAGGAAACTTCGTCCATGTGCTTGACACATCTGCTGCTGTATTCATGTGTCGAATAGCGTGACCCTCTGAATCGAGTATGTCCAATTCAAATAAATAGCCTTTAAAGTCTTCGTTTGGTGCAGTCCATTCAATTTCCTCTTGAATGCTCCCTTCTGATGTCGTTTCCCAAACGCCTTCAATCGTATCGATTGTTTCGTTCAAGTATTTCACGTTGACAAGATACTTGCCTTTAGATGTTTCTAGAGAATTTGAATTTGTCGATAACGCCAAGATGATGGTTTCCCCGGGATCATACATAGATTTATCTACTGAAAACTTTAATGTTGCATCATATTGAATGCCCACCATCTCCTCTTGCAATTTTTTGTTCATATAAGCACTACCAAAAATAAAAACGAAAAGAAAGGCAATGATAATAATCGAAACAGTCCAGCTTTTTTGTGTATCTTTTTTTGTTGCAAGAACTTTTCTATTATTTTTTTCTCTTATTTTCGTCATATTTACTCCTTTTCTAAATATTTCAGTCACTAAGTAAATCAGCTTATTTCTAAGACAACAGCTTCATAGGGGTCCAAATAGAGCATACCTTTTGTATATTCTTTCTTCGTATAATTCTGAATCAAAACTGATTTTGGCTCTTCCTTTAGATCAAAAGTAGTTGTCTTTTCTTGAAAATTAGTAATGATCAACCATTTTTGCTCATCTAGCACACGGCAATAAGCAAAAATATTTTCGTCTTCGGTATCAACCAAATTATAAGTTCCCCAAACTACAATTGGATGTTCATGTCGCAATTGGATTAATTTTTTATATGTGTAGAAAAGGGAATCTTTTTCCTCAAGAGCTTTCTCCACATTGATTTCAGGATAATTAGGATTTATATGTAGCCAAGGTTTATTCGAGGTAAATCCTGCATTTTTTGAATCATTCCACTGCATCGGTGTCCTTGCGTTATCTCTCCCTTTTGCATTGATCGAGTCCAAAATATCCTCTTTTGCATAACCCTGCGACAAGCGGACATTGTACATATTGATACTCTCAATGTCATCGACTTCTTCAATGGTTTCAACCGGATAATTGATCATACCGATTTCTTCTCCCTGATAAATATACGGGGTTCCCTTTAATAAATGCAGCAAAATTGCAAACATTTTTCCACTTTGGACGCGAAACTCTTTATCATTCCCCCAGCGAGAAATGATTCTTGGTAAATCATGGTTATTCCAAAATAAACTATTCCATCCCTCGGAAGCCAGCTCTGTTTGCCACTTGGAAAAAACGTCCTTTAGTGCTGGAATAGACAGGTCGATTAAATCCCACTTTTCTTTTTCTGGTTGCTGATCAAGACCGGAATGCTCAAATTGGAAAACCATTGACAGTTCATTACGATTGGGTTTGGAATATAATTTAGCAATTTCTGGTGTTGCTCCCCAAGTCTCTCCAACCGTCATAAGATCTTTGTTGCCAAATGTAGCTCGATTCATTTCTTGCAAGTATTCATGCAGTTTAGGCCCATTCCCTGTTATCTTTTTGAATGGTTGTTTACCAACTAAATCAATAACGTCCATTCGGAATCCGCCAATCCCTTTTTCAATCCAAAAATTCATCATGTCATAAACAGACTGTCTTACTTCTTGATTCTCCCAGTTTAAATCCGGCTGTTTTTTACTGAATAAGTGTAAATAATACTGTCCCGTTAATTCACTATATTCCCAAGCTGGACCAGAAAATGTTGAACCTAAATCATTGGGCGGATTCCCTTGTGAATCAGGATCTGACCAAATGTAAAAATCTCTATATTGATTGTCTCTTGACTGTCTTGCCTCAACAAACCAGGGATGTTCATCACTGGTATGATTAACAACCAAGTCCATAACGATTCGGATATTCCGCTTCATAGCTTCTGCAATCAGAATTTCCATGTCTTCCATTGTTCCGAATTCGTCCATTATCTCTTGATAATCTGAAATGTCATAACCATTATCATCATTTGGCGATTTATAGACAGGACTTAACCATATCGCATCAATGCCTAAATACGCCAAGTAATCCAATCGTTGGATAATCCCTTTTAAATCACCTATGCCATCCCCGTTACTATCTTGAAAACTACGAGGATACACCTGATATACGACTGCTTTTTGCCACCATGAACTCATATTGAATCTCCTTTTACATTTCATACTTTTTAAATACACTTAACATTAAAAATGATTTTAAGAATACAAGAAAACTACACCCAATAAAAATGCTCAGATACAACACAAAAACAAATGCAATTGGGGAGGTCACTATCAAAAATAGCAAGAACAATGTGATAACTGATAACAAAAAGCTCACCCGCATATTTGCTAAGACAAGCCTCATAGAGTTCATGAAAACAAGCTTAGCCGAATCTTTAAAGCGTGCAATATAACCATACGTATATTGACTACTTAACACAAGGACAAGACCCACGATAGATACCCCAAGCAAGCCAATGAGATTTTGCTGATCCAAATGGATCATATAATTCAAATCGACAACCACAACGAAAAAAACAATAGATTGCATGATACTAAAACCAATAGCTTGTTTGAAATTTCGTTTATATGCCAAAATAAAGTTTTCAATAACACGTGTATCATTGTTTTCATGCAACTTAAAGCAAACGGCATAAGCTGCGCTGGTTGCAACACCAATTGTTACAATTGGGATACTCCCTATTAAAATACATAAATTGAGAACGAACAGACTCCACAACTTCATCAAAAGGTTATAGACGGGTCCATCTATTCGAAAAAAAGAATTCATAGGTTTACTTCCCTTCTTCTTAGGTTCTTATCGAATCCATTGACTTGTTTTTCAATTATCTCATGATTAGAATTATTCTTTTACAGCCCCAACAACAATTCCCTGTACAAAATATTTCTGTAAAAAAGGATAAATCACTAACAAGGGGACAATCGCTACAATGATTTTCGCTGCATTCAGATTACGATCTGAAACAGCTAATAAACTTTGTAATTGTTCTGATGTCATGCCGCTTGCATTTTGCAAAGTTTCTGCAATATTGACAGACAGAGATTGAATGTACGTCATTAATGGGTAATTTTCAATTTTTGTCATATAAATCAAACCACCAAAGAAATCATTCCAGCTCCCGACAATACTAAATAATGATACAGTTGCCAAAGAAGGTAAAGATATGGGAATGTATATCTTACGCAGAACATCAAATGCATTTGCTCCGTCTAATAATGCAGACTCTTCCAAAGATTTAGGTACCCCTCGAAAAAAATTCATGACTAAAATGACACTGCCAATAGGCACAGCACCCGGTAATATTAACGCCCAGATACTATTGATCATTCCCAGATTACGCACAATCAAGTAGGTCGGTATCATCCCGCCATTAAAGAGCATCGCAAAAACCATAAATCCCATAAAGAAACGTCTAGTCCGAAACACTTTTTTTGATTTTGATAATGGGTAAGCTAAGGTGACGATCATCACTAAATTAAGGACCAAAGCAACAAATACACGAAAAACAGAGATCCCAAACGAACGCTAAAACTGTGTATCGTTAATGATTCTTTCATATGCTGCCCACGTGAGATCTACTGGCCAAAGTCCTACTTTATTCCCTGCAGCTGCTTGGGAGGAACTTAGGGACAGCGCCAGAACGTTTAATAAAGGGACCAAACAAGATAGTGTTAATAAAATAACGATTAAATAAATCACAAATTGTCGAATACCGAATTTCTCTCTCATTTTTTTCTCCTCTCTATGAATTAAAACATAACCCGATTTGTGGCTTTTTCAGCTGTTTTATTCGAGACATAAATCAAAATCAAACCGATAATCGACCGGACAAGTCCTACTGCAGCCCCTAAACTATAATCACGTCCGATTAACCCAATTCTATAAATGTAAGTATCCAAAACATCTCCACTAGCATAGACTGGTGGTGAATATAAGTTGTAAACTTGATCAAATCCGGCACTTAAGATACCTGGTAAAGCCAAGATGGTCATCAAAATAATAAAAGACATCATGCCTGGAATCGTCACATGTTTTACACGTTGCAACCAACTAGCGCCATCCATTGTTGCAGCCTCATATAACCCTGGATCAATCGATGTGATTGCCGCTAAGAAAATAATAGAGTTATAACCAAATCCTTTCCATACATCTGTCCAAATCAACAAATGTGGAAACACAGCATTGCTGCCCAAAAAGTTAATTCGGTCCAAGCCTAAGCTTTGTAACACTTGATTCACAGTACCATCTAAATTAAATAGATTGAGAATAACTGATGCCAAGATGACCCATGATAAGAAGTGTGGCAAATAAACGATTGTTTGCATGGTTTTCTTCATCCATTTGACGCGAATCTCATTCAATAAAATGGCAAAGATAATCGGAATAATGGTGTTCAACACAATTTTCCCTACTGCGATAAAAACCGTATTGTAGGTTACTTGCCAGATATCAGGCAAATTAAAAATATAGATAAAATTATCTAGTCCAACAAAATCCGAACCCAAAAAGCCACGCGCTGGAACAAAATCTTGAAATGCCATAATTAAACCAAACATTGGCGCATACGAGAAGATTAGTAGAAAAATCATTCCCGGCGCAATCATTGCTAGAAATAACCACTGATCTTTAGAAAACCACTTCTTTTTTGTTGCAAGCTTTTCCATAAACTTTCTCCTTATTTGATAATTGATAATATAGTAGAGCATTTGCAGCAATGAACAAATGCTCTACCCAAAATTTAGAAATGACCTTTATTCATCCGCGAGCTTTTGCATTTCTTCTAAAATTGCTTGTCCACCCTGACTATTCCAAGTCTTCACATATGAATCAAAATTATCCAAAGATTCTTCCCCTGTCACAAATTTGATAAACGTCTCTTCTTCTAATTTTGAAATTTGGGCACCATTCCGCTCACTTGCTTTAATGGTTTCAAATGTCGTAAATGGCGTGATTTCATTATAGATATTCTCTTCCCGTACACCGTTCATCACATTAGTTACAGCCAATAATCTCGACGCATAGACCGCCCAATCTGTTGGATCTGCAGTGCTCGGATCATCAAGATAGGTTTTAATTTTTTGTGCATTGTTTTTTACTGTGAAACTTGAAATATCATCAATATCTATCTCACCTTCAGCCGCTTGAGAAGCTTCCACTGCATCAGATATTTCACTTAAGTTTTCGAACATTTCAATATTCATTGGACGTACTGATCCGTCTACAGATTTTTGCGCATAGGCATATATTTCAGGATACTCTGTTTCCATATCGGTTGAGTTTGGTACTTCATCAAACAATAAATTGATTATTTTTATGGCTAATTCTGGGTTTGCAAAATTTTTATTAACAACTACATAGCCACCTACACCTGGTTTGCTCACACCATTTACTTGACCATCACTACTCTCAATTGCATAAGGCGTGAATGCTGCATCAGGGTTTGCAGTTTTTGCTTGAACCAAAGCCCAATCAGATAAGTGCCAAGGGCCAGGTATAATACCAAGTTCTCCATTAATCATCATCGCATTGATGTCGTCGTATGTTCGCGTACCAAATTGATCATCTAAAATTCCATCGTCAAATAGTTGTTTTACGTAGCTCAATCCTTCTTTGGTTTTGGCAGTATTTGACCCGTAAACCAACTGACCATCTTCCCCAACTAAATAATTTTTAGGAAATGAATCAAAGGCATTGAATATCGCAGTTGCTGTATACCCAGATCCTCCATGACTATCGGAAGTTAGCCAATTGGCAAATGCGAGACCTTGTGTTTTCCCTGTTCCTCCTGCATCTTTGTCTTTGAACGTTTTGGCCGTTGATTCTAGCTCTTCCAAAGTAATGGCATGATTGCCATCTTCGTCCAATTGGACATCCAAGTCATCTAACCAATCTTGTCTAATCCAAACCAAATTAGGACCAAAATCATTCGCAGTGCCTGGTAGTCCCATAATTCGATCGCCTATTTTAGCAGAATCAATTTGGACATTGTCAAAAGAATTGTAAATATTTTTGATATTATCACTAGCGTATTCTTCATAAACATCTGTTAAATCAGCAATCAAATCATTGTCAGCCAATTCCTCCATCTCATCTCTGCTGACAACCATTACATCTGGTAGATCGCCTGAAGCAATGGCAAGCGACACTTGTCTGGTATAATCATCACCATTTGCCTCAAATGCACTCTCAATACTCACACCTAGCTCTTCTTTTATCAGTCTTCTATAAGCATTATCTGCATAAGAGTCTCCATCAGGGAGTTTGGAGTTTGGCTGCGTCTGTTGACCCACTGTCATGACAATATTTCCATCGGTATCTGTTTTTGCTTCTTTGTCTTGTTCGCCACTGCATGCTGCAAGTAAGACAACACTACTCAATACAACTGAACCGGTCAAAATTTTATGCATCTTTTTCATTCGTAATACTCCTTTTATTCGGTCTACGTAATCGTTTACATAAATAACTAAAAAAAATGAGAAAATACTACTAACAAAACAACGTAAACGTTTACTCTATAATGGTATCATTGTCTATACGAACTTGTCAATAGCGCTTTCATTTTTTTGTTTATTACAGATATATATCTATATCGGTATCACTAGTTAAAAATATAGTGATTTAGAGACTCCATCATCTCCTGTCAAGGGCAGTTTAAAATTGTGGGTTTGGGGGTGCGGATGTTTTTCTGGACCATTTTTAAAAATACATCTTTGTTTCTTCCGATATTGAAGAGGACTTAGTCCTCCTAAAGTTAACTTGATCCGTTTATGATTATACCAGTGGATATAGTTATCCAATTGGTTTATAAACTGATTGATTGTTGTGTTTTTCCAGTCACGTTGATAAAACACCTCGTTTTTTAATCGTCCAAAGAAACCTTCATACACTAAGTTATCTGGTGAGCACCCCTTTTTAGACATGGAGCGAGTCAAGTTTGCTTTGTTCATTCGCTCGATCCAATCTGGTCATCGATAATGAGCCCCACGTTCAGAATGAATGATTGGACGCTCTTGACCTTGAAGGGTAGAGCTCAGCTCGTCCACAATATAGCATAGTACTCACTAATTCTGCGTCAGGATTTGTTTCAATGGTCCAACTAATAAAAGCTCCATCGTAGCAATCGACAAGCGGGAACAAATAGATTTTCCCTTTAAGAATTTTAAACTCAGTAATATCTATTAACTATTTTTCATTTGGTTTTTTTGCTTTGAAGTTACGATTCATTAGATTTGGTTGTACAGGAGAAATCTTCTGAGCATAAGAATGGTTCGTGCGTAATATTGGCCATATTCAAAATAATAATCCACGGCTATTCGTTTTTGTTCTTCAGAATACTTTGATTTTTCCGGTGATTATGATGAAGCTTCCCAGATAACAAATATTCATTATACCATTGACGTAGTGCACCAACGGACGGATAGCTTAATTTCCAAATGATAGCAGCATAAGAACAATGATATTTTATATTTTCAATCTTAAAAAAAGTATCTTATCTTTATTTCCCCTATACATTTTCGTTTTCCTCTGAAAGGTTTTCATTACTTAGATTATTTTTACCATAACAATCTAACTATCCATTTCTCATTGGTGTTAATTTTGATGTTACTTTCTACACACCCAAACAAAAAAAGCCAGAAACGCCTTCAAATAGGCATTTCTAGCTTAAACAATTCTATTACCCCACAGACCCTTCCAATGACTCTTTTGAGAATCAAAGGAAAGGAATAGGCTTTATATAGATATTTCATTTAAAAAATTGCCATAGACTGACAGTGTATATTATCTGGTACTATCATCGAGAACGTAGCCAATATCGTATCCAAAACAGCAGGTAGAGAAGTTATTTGAGGATTCAAGTTATTCTGTTTCAGTCATGAAGCTTAGTTTATTGACGACAATAAAGAATAATTCATATCTCTATAATTCATCAATAGACTTGATTACTCTATTGGTAATAATTCCTAATAGTTGATTTTTCATTCGTATTAAAAAACGTATTCAAGTTGCTTGACGCACTTTTGGTAGAAAACTAAAAAGATTCAGTAGTATCCCAAGTAAGTTATTCACTCCTAAGAAAAATTTTCTAGCTTCCAACTTTAGCAAATAAAAATCTACTTAATGAAATTTATTTTCACTTATATTATTTTTATCAAACCAAGTATCAATATAGTTTATCGTTCGTTAATAACGAAAGTTTTTTTTCTTCTTTTTCTATTTCACTTGACAAGCATTCTATAGCTTCATTTTGATTTTCTATAAATAACTCTACTGTTTTTATATTTAAATACTTATTGTCCGTTGTTTGTATGATAAAAATATTTTTGTAGTACATATTTAATTGTACTAATAGATCCTCACTTGCAATTATATCGTTTGAACTCAATTTCCAAAAAAAATCAGATACAGATAATTTTATTACCAAGATATTGCTTTCAAGTTCATCTTCTAATAAATTTAATTGTTGACAAGCATCCTTGTTGTCCTCAATCTCAACTAGCAATCTCTTCATGCGATCGATATTTTTCTTAGCTTCCGAGATAGTTATTTCTTGTTTCTCAATTAGTTGCTCTTTTTTATAATTTTTTATCTCTATAAATGCAATACCATAGGCTACTAGCCCTGACAATATTCCTCCAACTATTGTAGTTATAACTTGAAGTATGGCATCCGCTTGATCTGGTTGGTCAATTTTTTTTATTAGAGGCCCTAATGAATAGGAATAAGTGACAACTAAAACTGTTAGAACAATAACAATTAAATATTTTAAGTTCTGCTTCAATGGCCCCTACCAACCTTTCTCGACATAACTCTGTTTAGGATTACAGTCACGCTTGTGTCTTCTTCAACATTTGAGAGTGTATAGGTAGGGGCTACGCCTTTTTTTTCAGTTCTTCCGATATCAGTAGTGTATGTCTCGCTTGGACTGATCAACAACTCATACCACACCTCAACAAGTTCGATATCTATATCTTCATACTCATCCGTATAGGAATTATACAGCGTATCTTTCGACTTAATTTTATCAATATCAGTAGTTCTAATTAAACATTCCATTCCATCTTCTGACCAATATTCATAAAAGCTTGAAAAAACCTTTTGCTTTTCCAACATTTCAAACAGTTGGGCAGCAATATTCCATGAAATTTCGGCTTCATCAGCAAATTGCAAAGGATTTAACCTTTTCCTAGCCCTCAGTGATCTCGTAATCAACCAAAAATCCAATGAATCTATAGCTGAATTCATAATTTTTAATTCATGCTTTTTAAGACCTGTTGAATCAGAGAGGTAGCTTTTCAAACTCTTTAATTCTTGGAAATACATTATCATAAGCTCCTTTAGATACATTTTCTTTAAGAAAATGCGTCATTAAAAATGGTTTATAAGCTCTATATCTTGTCAAAACCTGTTTAGTTTTTTTCCCCGGTAATTCTATAGTCCAGTTTATTGTAATCGAAAATAGTTTTTTTGAAGTATAAATACTTTCACGTGTATCAAAATATGCGGATTGACGTTCCAAGTCTAACTCTTCCACATCAGAATCGTCTGAACTCCCTGAATTAGCATTAATAGTTCCACCTTCATCATAATGAAATAGGATTGATTTCACTCTTCCTTCACCTTGTTGTTGAATCTTTAAGAATTTATCAAAATCATTTTGAATTAATTGTCGTACAAATACCCATTTTATCCTATTGGTAATATCCATTGTACCATCATTAGATAAATGAAGAGTATCTATCATTACATTTGTAAAATCATCAATTTCAGATTGGTATGACTCAACTTTATTTAAATACTCTTGTTCAGCATAGGAAGTCAACTTTCTGTACATTTTAAACAATGTAGCCTCTTGTGGGTTAGGTAATGGAGTGACTAAGAATTCCTTCTGAAGTTTACCAGAAAAATGTTTATACATCGCCATTGGCTTACCTTGAAGTTTTACTGATGAATTTTTTGCATTATTTTCCAAGTGAATTCTGACTTCTTGGGCTGTACAATCAATTTCTATCCAAACAAATTCACATTTTTCCTTAACATCACTATATTTAACTTTTCTAACATAAATTTGTTCTACTTTTAAAATTTCCTCATCAGATACACTAAAGCTTTGGTATATCTTACTAAAATTAGCTGTAATCTTCAGGGAATTATCGAAAAACTTAGAAAAACTTAACTCATCAATAGATTCCCCTATAAAGTTTTCAAATCTTCTAATTGAATATAATGGGTCTGTCACGCTCATTTCGAACGGATAAGTTATGATTATGCGATTGCTGGTATATCTAACTTGATCTAAAAAGAAAGACTCTACGTGAATCATTTCATCATTAAAATTCTCGTCGGCCATTTTGTCAAGAGAAATTTTCATATTATAAATTTTAGTACTTTTTGATCCGCTTGATTTGAACCCTCGTTCCTTCAAAAATAATTCAAATTGATTTGAATCAGCCTTCGGCAATAAGTCTTTTACGACAAAATCACTCAAAATAAACTTCTCTTGCTTTTCAACCACTGCTTCCACCTATAAAACCTCCAAATATATACTGTTTTTATTGTACCAGACGAGTATACCCTATCGTTACATATCCCATTCATTATTATACCAGTATTTCTTCGTGACACATAAGGGTGTAACATAATAATTTTAAACGAAATGACTACAAGTAGTCATTGAAGCAAATCTTCATAAGACACCTGTAGAATATCTTTGATGGCTTTCAATTGATCCAACTTAATGTGTTGGCGGCCACCTTCAATCTTAACCAACGTTTCCCTAGTTATAGCGATTTTCCTGAGTTGTAGGTCTCTAATCAGCTCGGTTTGACCAATTCCTTTTTCTAATCGGAGTCGTCTAATATTGCTACCGATTACATTTTCTTTATCAATAATTTTTTCCTCTTTCAAGAATAGCACACCTTTTGGACTAAAATTAGTCCTTTTTCTTATTAATCTTAAAGATTTGGTATGCTACAATGGGACTAGTATTAGTCCACATTCAATTTTTAAGGAGGAATTTTTTTGAAGAAATTTGCAATCATTCTAACCTGCGCTTTACTCATCGGAACTATAAGTGGGTGTACCACTTCTGACACAAGTTCTACAAGTACGGAAACTAGTACAACAAGCTCAGAAAAGAATTACCCAATACATTTTTTTCCGGTTCCAGATGGATTTGAAGCTTATTATCATGATAAAAAGCTAGATGTCCCTTTATCAGAAACTGAATTTACTGAAAAGATTTTGTCAATTGAAATTGAAAGAAATCAAGACGATATAAAACTAAAAGCTGATCTTCCCTTACTGAACAGCACACAAATTGATAGACATGAAAATATCAAAGCTAATATTGAAAAAGGAGCGTTAGCACAACTTTATACTGAAAAAGTTGAACAGTTTTTTGAGGCTGGTTCCAATAAAGACTTTTCAAAAATAAGCGATTATTCGGATAACTTTTTCAATGAAACCCAAGATGAAATCACGAACTCAACTTTTATGGCTGAAGATATGTATAATATGACGTTACAAAAAATAAAAGCTTACGACCGCCCATTAAATCTGACACTAAATAATGGATCGCTCTCTTTTGTATTAGCAGGTTACGTTGACTATGAATATACAGCAGATTATTTGGAGACGCCCCTTCAACACGATAATAACGATATTAATTTTAGATTTATCTACAATTCAAAAAGTAAAACATGGTTAGTTGATCAATTGAGCACTATAAATACGGGATTTCATGAATTACCTAAGCCTGACAATGAAACTGCTTTGGTCATTAAAACATTCTAAAAAAGAAACGTTGAAGGAATAATTATTCTTTCAACGTTTCTTTTATTGTTTTTCAGTTTACGGTCTTACCTGAGCGAATAATCTGATTTCTAAATGATTGGAAAACTTCTTGTGGTTGATAATAATCTGTATCTATTTCAAATGTTTCTGAGAATAATTCATTGAATTTTTCTACTGAAATGATGATTTTACCATTCTCCTCTCGACTGTTTTCTATTATTTCTGCCTCTAATTCAAATAAATCTAGTGACGAACTAAAATCATAAATCCTGTCATATTGAACAAAAAAATCAAGAAAAAGTTGCTCAAACTCTTCCTTATTTATCACTAGTGTTTCAAGCGGAACAACTTTATTTTCATCAGCCATTCTTCCAATTTCCTCACTTTCATTTTCAATTGTCCATTGTTGCGGACGTATCAGATTTTCTCTATCATTTTTCAGTGTATAGATCACTTGTAATACACAACAATGCTTTGTAAACTTATTTTTTTAGTTAGTCGAATCTTTTTAAATGTGCGTTTCATACCATGCGCTTGATATATTTTCTCCTATTTTTTAAATCGTTTATCACAACTTTTATCGTTTTTTCTTCTGAAAAAAATCTTGTTTACATCGTTACATAGTTTCCAAAAAGATACATTACTAGTAGAAACAACAAGATTAATTTTACTTCCCACTGAAATGGGAAGTATATTTTAAATATTTTTTCTCCTTCAACTTACACTATAAAGTATCTTAATCACACGATATGCTAGCCACTAAATTCATTATATTTGATTCCTTTTTTAAGATAATGTAGCATCTTTTTATCCAATAAAGCAATTGTTTTTAAGGATAAATTTCTTAAGATGGTACATTTCAAAATGGCATTTGACATATGAAACAAAAAAGAAAGAAAAGAGCATAAGGGAAAACTGATAGCACCTTCCTACAGGAAGGTTGCTAAGTTGGCTGTGCCAACTGGTTTTCTTTCAAAATCACTTCATATTTTTTTGATATCACAAAAAAATCCATTTTGGACCTATTTTCGGTCATAATATAGTACCTACTTTTGGTCATAGTTTCGTCCGTAGTTTTGGTCATAGTGACTAAGGCTTTTACGCACAAAAAAAGAGTGGCAAAATAAAGCTTGCCACTCTCTTTTCTATTCACAAAATTGGTTTGAATTTGCTTTCTTTAACACTTCATTTATATCATAGCAATTATAATGTTTACACTACATCATTCCTAATTTTAACGGTTGTTCCTCTTTATATTTTTTAAGTTCTACATTTTTTGCGTTTAATTGCTTTTCTCTTTTCATTATATTCCGCTCCAACTTTCTCTTTAATAGTGACAATAGAATTACATATTTTTGTTAAACTTCCTTAAAAAAATTGGATCTCGATTACTCAAATTTGCTTGCAGGCTTTTCTAATTGCTTTGTTTTTTCTTCCTAATTATTTGATTTTATTTCCATTTTCTTCTAGTGAAAATTTATTATTTTTAATAATCGTACGCGTAGAACTGATTTCATTTTTTGTATCTGTTTGATTATCTAACGTTTGAAATTCAAAGTTTTGATTGGCTTTATCAATATCTTTTTATACTACTTTGTTTTATTTGCAAGATATATTTTCTTGCTTAATTTGGTCATAGTTTCATTCGTCACTTCGGTGATATTTTTTTAATTTGCAAATAAAAAGAGTTGAACCGATATACATTAGGTTCAACTCTTTTGCAGGTTTCATGGGTGTACTATCACTTTTAATCTGATAGATGTAAACCTCTCTTTATCTTTTTGTTACTTCAATTTTCAACAATAGCTCCTTTATAGGTTGTCAATATTGCTCTACGTATTCTGGCTTTTTAACCCATTATTTCTCTAAAGTGGAAGAGAATAATCGCTTAATCCCCACTAATTCCTTGTCGTAAATTCCTGTCAAATACAATTTTTAAAAACCATTTAATTCATGGATTATTTCTTCACTTTTTTCTAGATAACAATATTTCAAGTTGTTTTTTATCTCATGTTTCATCTTTAATTCTTCTTGAATCATCAGTTCAATATAATTAGTGACCGTGATTTTTTCATTTGTTGCGTTCTTTACTGATTCACATAATTCGTCAAGTTCTAAGAAATCATGCGTACTAATCTTTAGAATTAATTGCATGACAATTCCCCCTTTTATTTTTTTAATAGTTTATCGAAAAGCGGATTAGGATCATTAAGTGTATCTCTGAATAACTCGTTGTCTTCATAAGTGAATCTTCGTCTTGGTTTTGATCCCTTATCATTTTCACGGATTTCACTATCAATAATCACTGTTTCATGATTTGAATCAAATTTTTTCGCTGACTTTCTGTCTTCAACGATATTGATTTTTTGTGTTTTTTCTTTCATTTCTCCACTATCTTTTTGAACGTTCTCCCGAACATCTACTGTTTTGAATCCTTGACTACTTGTAGAACTTTGTACATTTTCTCGGACATCTACTGTTTTTGGTTGACTTGCACTGCTACCTTGCACATTCTCTCGAACATCCACTGATTTAAACCCTTGACTACTTGTAGAATTTTGTACATTTTCTCGAACATCTACTGTTTTTGGTTGACTTGCACTGCTACTTTGCAGATTTTCTCGAACATCAATTGTCTTAGTACCTTGACCATTTGAAGAACTTTGTAAATTCTCTCTTACATCAACATTCCGTCCGACATGACCATTCAATGAACCTTGAATATTTTCTCGGACATCTACTGATCGGCCACCTTGACTACTTGTAGAATTTTGTAGATTTTCTTTGACCAATTTTTCTAATCCGGTATTTGAGTTTTTAGCTTCTTGGATTCTTTCTTTGGTCAACGCTTCTTTTTCGTCCGTATTAGCTCCTGTACGCCCTTCTACACGTTTCCTTAACATTTCCTCACGATTCATTGCTTCAGGCGTGTATTTAGCTTCTTGTCGCTTCTGATTAATTAATTCTTCAGCAGACTTAGCTTGACCGTGCATAGCATTTTTACGTTCTTCAATATCTTGTTGAACTTTTTGCTGAATTGCACTTACAGGATTATTATTCGATTCAGCATTATTTTTCATTGCTTCACGCATACGTTCAGAACTAGACATAATTCTATCGGCATTTTCAACCTTAGCACCATCTTTTCTATCCGAAAGACGTGTTGGCATGGAATCAGCATATTTTCCAGTTTCATCTTCTTTATTTTTAGCTAACATAGGTTTGCTATTTTTATTAATAGCGGACACTGTACCATCATCTAAACCTTCTTTGAACTTATTCTTAGTATCATTAGCCATATCACGCATACTCTTAAATGGTTTTATTGCTCTTTCACTAGCCATTGTAGCTCCATCTGAAGCTAAACCTGATAATCCACGTTCATGGGCATATCCCAAAGCTCTTCCAGTTTTGCCAGCTTTTTTTGATAGAGTTTCGCCGAAATTCTTTTCTGGTTTTCGATCTTCTCCTTCTCCGCTGTCTGATCCATTTCCATTTCCGCTTCCTTTAGCACGATTAAATCCAGTTGATCCTTTTCTAAACAGCATTGCGCCCATACCAAAAGCAGAAGCAAGTTGCCCATAGCCTTCTTTGAGTCCAATATCAACACCAAAGTATCTCATGACTGTTCCACTGCCTTTTATCAGCACAAACACAGCACAGATATAAGCAATTGTTTTTATAAAAATATTTGTGGAGATACCTTGTCCAGCATTTAAAAAATTGATAAACATAGCAAACATAGATAGTCCAAACCCTTGAAATCCAACTGTTAAGTAACATTGTAAAATATCGGATAAAACAACTTTTGAACGTTGTCCTGTTTCAATATCTGTCGCAAAAACAAGAACACCTAACACACGTTTAAATGCAAGTTCTAATATTGCTGTAATGATCACAAACGCGCTGAACACATAGGCGATTGCTAACGCTGTCAATCCAATCGAAATCCCCCAAAGATTTGCTTGATAGCGATAATAGCCTGATTTCAAACTATCAGAAAATGTTGATAAGAAGTTATCAGAGAACTTTGTAGCAACAAATTCATTATTAGAATTTTCAACTAATTCATAGCGAAGATTATCCGCAGCTGGATTTTCTTTTTCCAATTTATCAATCACTTTATCCGTTAACACTTGTGTGAGATCCGTCTGTTGAAAATTTTTTCGTGTTAACTTATTTCGATCCTCCGTTTTATCAATGCTTGAGTACTGATCTGTTTTATTAATATATGCCAAATCTGTTACTCCTTGTTTTATCAATGACCAAGCGACTCCGTCATCTGAATTTGTAATCGTAGTAGCATCATTGTAAAATATTTTGGAAAATTGAATACCGCTAGAAATCATCGTTGGCATTAAAAGAATTAATGCTACAGACATCACTATATTCGTTCCAACAGATTTTAAATCTACTGTTTTTGGTTGACTTGCACTGCTACTTTGCAGATTTTCTCGAACATCA
>OBJO01000094.1_pt1 | contig 42923 bp, 36 predicted proteins | sample 1481741 | NCBI WGS metagenome assembly OBJO01 (sample SAMN06140803, study PRJEB22556) | human gut metagenome | host: Homo sapiens | place: China: Beijing | collected 2014 | reverse complement strand
TCGACGGTAAACTCATCGGCAAGGCCCATTACCGCCAAAAACTCCCGCTGCTTTTCCGGCAGCGGATCGATCATAGCGGCGGTAAAAGTGGCGTAGATGTCGGAATTCCGGCTGGGCAGCACGCCGCGCTCGGAGAGGGTGCGCAGGTTCAGATATACGGCAGAGAACCAGCCCTCACTGGAATAGAGAAGGCTTTCCACCTGCGCATCGGAAAGCTTTGTCCCGCAGCGGTGGGCATAAACCGCAAGCTCCGTATGGTTGAGGCGCAGCTGTTCCATGCCGATTTGATATACCTTGCCCCCAGCCGTACAGCTTCCGCAGCGGGCAAAAAGCGGTCACGGCTTGCAACGATCACATGCACATTCGCAGGCAGCCGATTTGCCAACATGCAAAGGAACAAGGGGGCACGCTTGTCCGTCAGCAGATGAAAATCGTCAATGAAGATTTAACAGGGGAATTCGCCCGCCAGCATGTGGCAGAGATCGTCCACCAGCAGCCCGCCGCCTGCCGCGTCCGTTGGGCAGGGATACTCCCGCAGGAAGGTGAACCCTGCGCGGGCAAACGCCTCCTGTACGCTCTTCCAGAAAATCGCAAGGTTGTCGGAATACACGCTGATACGGATGATATGCAGCGTCTCCGTTTTGGCGTGCTCACCGAGATACCAGTTCATCGCTGTGGTTTTTCCATAGCCCATGGGTGTGACCACTGTCGTTCGACGGTAAACTCATCGGCAAGGCCCATTACCGCCAAAAACTCCCGCTGCTTTTCCGGCAGCGGATCGATCATAGCGGCGGTAAAAGTGGCGTAGATGTCGGAATTCCGGCTGGGCAGCACGCCGCGCTCGGAGAGGGTGCGCAGGTTCAGATATACGGCAGAGAACCAGCCCTCACTGGAATAGAGAAGGCTTTCCACCTGCGCATCGGAAAGCTTTGTCCCGCAGCGGTGGGCATAAACCGCAAGCTCCGTATGGTTGAGGCGCAGCTGTTCCATGCCGATTTGATATACCTTGCCCCCAGCCGTACAGCTTCCGCAGCGGGCAAAAAGCGGTCACGGCTTGCAACGATCACATGCACATTCGCAGGCAGCCGATTTGCCAACATGCAAAGGAACAAGGGGGCACGCTTGTCCGTCAGCAGATGAAAATCGTCAATGAAGATTTAACAGGGGAATTCGCCCGCCAGCATGTGGCAGAGATCGTCCACCAGCAGCCCGCCGCCTGCCGCGTCCGTTGGGCAGGGATACTCCCGCAGGAAGGTGAACCCTGCGCGGGCAAACGCCTCCTGTACGCTCTTCCAGAAAATCGCAAGGTTGTCGGAATACACGCTGATACGGATGATATGCAGCGTCTCCGTTTTGGCGTGCTCACCGAGATACCAGTTCATCGCTGTGGTTTTTCCATAGCCCATGGGTGTGACCACTGTCGTCATGGCGCAGCGGGAAATAGGCCGCAGGCTCTCTTGCAGCCGCTCAGATATGTAAATGGTGCTCAGATTCCATTTTGGCTTTGGCATAATGCACACCTCCAACGAATTGTATTCTCACGGCATTCGATGCAAACCTCACGGCTGTAGGTCTTTGCATCAGCAGTTTCCTTTGGATATATCGTATTGATGCCTTTACGAAGGGAACATCTCGTTATTTTCATTTTACATCATCATGTTCTACACGGCAAGATGTAGTTTTTTCTGTTTCTAAGCAACCCCTAAGCCTGAACAGGGATTGGAACGGGGATTGCCTCTTGAATATGACCGTTTCTCTCGCATTGATGATTGTTGTATTAACTTTTTACTTTATACCTGTTACTTCGAGCGGTTTTGACACGAATAAGAATTATAATTCAGACTAGATTCGCCAATTATAAACAAGGAGTGATCTTTTATGAAAAAGGAATTCGTAATGTCGTTATCGTAATCCTATCGGCAGGATCTTCTCGATGCCATACAGCTAGCTGAACAGGGGATGCTGTCGCCCTCGCAGCAGGCGTACTGCTTTGAGGAAATCGAGGACACCAAGGGCACTGCGTTGTACCCTGCGGACGGGGACGAGCTGTTTTGCCAGTTGCGTACTGCGTTGGGCGAAAAAACGTAAATTTCCGAACGCCAGCGCGCGGAAGGCGAGCTGCACCAGTTGGAGGTGGAACTCTTATTCAATGTCTATACATCCAAGCATTTTATCAGGAACAGTTGGAGCGTGTGAAGCCCAATACGGTCATTCACTATCATGCGGTTATCCACCGCGCCTTGAAATACGCAGTGAAAACGGACCTGATCGATGTGAACCCCGCCGACAAGGTGGACCGCCCGAAGAAAAACGAATTTACCGGGAACTTTTACAGCAAGGATGAAATGAACGCACTGTTCGACGCTGTGCGCGGCAGTAAAATTGAGGTGGCAGTTATGTTGACTGCCTTTTATGGTCTGCGTCGCAGCGAGGTTGTAGGGCTGAAATGGGCTGATGTGGACTTTGAGCAGAACACCCTTGAAATCTGCCACACGGTCACAACGGTTCGGCTGGACGGAAAAGAAGTGCTTATAGAATCCAATGGCACAAAAACCAAATCCAGCAAGCGCACCTTGCCGCTTGTACCGGTTTTCCGGGAACGGCTACTGGCCTTGCAGGAGGAACAGAAAGAAAACCGCAAGCTGTGCGGTAGGTGCTACAACAAAAAATACGCAGACTACATCTGCGTAGACGCAATGGGCAATCTGCTCAAGCCGGATTATCTCTCCAATTCGTTCCAGATTATCTTGCAAAATTATCATCTGCGGCGCATCCGCTTTCACGATTTGCGCCACCCGTATGTCAAGCACACGACAAAAAAATATAATTCTGAAAAGCAGAAAACCCAAGCTACCAAGATGGATTTGATAGCCTGGGTTTTCCGTTTTTGTACCTTCAATTATTCAAAGAGGTCATGGACTTTGTAAACAATCTCAATGCGGTTGTCGGGGAATACATACACCTTTTCAATCAGCAGATCGGTCAGCTCAGAGGTCAGCACATCCGCTTCTGCAATCGAGTGAACAATTTCTTGTCGGCTGCTTTGGCGGGCCTGTTCTTCTCGCTTCAGCTTTGCCTGGGCGGTGACAGCAGCATAGGCATTTTTGACTTTCAGTATTTCTGCGTCATAAACTGCTTTCTCCGATTTATATGTGTCCAGCTCGATCTGCCCCAAGAGATACCGTTCAAAGAGAGCTTGCTTCTGGTCCTTCAGAGCTTCCAGCTGCTTCTCATACTCAGAGCATTTGGCAGCGGTAGCCTCCAGGTGAATGGTGCCGTCTTTATGTACGGGTAGCAGGATTTCCAGCTGCTTTTTCAAAGTGAGGAGGACGGCTTCTTCCAGCCCAGCAGCATCTGCCCGGACATCGCGGCAGCGGCTGTTCACATCAGCGGTAGAATGGCGGCACATATAAAACGGTCTCTTTTGGGCGATGCGGGAGAGTGCATGATCGCAGCAGCCACAATAGACCTTGCCTTTTAGTGGGTACTCCCTGGTTTTCTTGGTCGGCAAGGAAAACCGGCGCTGCACAGCCTGTACCTTTTCAAATAGTTCTTTGTCAACGATTGCCGGATGATGGTCGGGAATAATGAACCATTTGTCCCGGTCCTTCTTGCGGCTTCTTGTGCCGCCCACTTCAATGACTGCACGACGCCCGATGACATAGGAGCCGATATAGCGTTCGTCCTCCAGGATACGGAGAACCGTAGAACTGCTCCAACGGCCACGGGTGCGGGAAACATCATGGAATTGCTGCCCATGAGCTGCTTTGTATTCTCCGGGGGTCGGGATACCTTGCTTGAACAGCTCTCTGGTAATGGCTGCCGCTCCAATGCCGGTTGCAGCAAGTTGGAAAATGAGCTGTACCACAGCAGCGGTTTCCGGGTTCGGTTCCATTCTGCCATCGGCGCTTTTGCGATACCCGTAAGGGCAAACTTTGCTCTGGTATTCGCCGCGCTGCATTTTGGCGTACTTGGCGCTTTTGGTCTTGATGGACATATCACGGCTGTAATACTCGCTGATCAGATACTTGAACGCCACATCCATACCGCCGGTATCGCCCTTGTGCTGATCGCTGTCAAAATCATCGTTGATGGAAATGAACCGGGTGTGAAACAGCGGGAACACACGCTCAATGAAATAGCCAGTCTCAATGCTGTTTCGCCCAAACCGGGAAAAGTCTTTTACGATGATGCAGTCGATTTTATTGGCCCGCACCATTTCAATCAGCTCCTGGACTTTGGGACGCTCAAAGTTTGTCCCGCTATACCCGTTGTCGATAAATTCAAGGACTTCTGCATTAGCGGACTCCGGCATGGACGAAACAAATTCGTTCAGCGCAAGGTGCTGGTTTTCAATGCTCATACTGTCGTATTTATAATCCTCCAGGGAAAGGCGGATATAAAGGGCAATCACATATTTCTGCACTGGCTCAGCACCTCCTCACAATGTTCAAATTCGCTCTGGAAGCGGAAACGAACCGTAATCCGCTTTTCTCTTGAGACCTCTACACGGTCAATCAGGCGATCAATCAGGGCTGCCGTCAGCTGGCGATCTTCCTTGATATGCTGTGCATCCTGGGACAGCATTTTGTACTGTTCCAGCTGCTTGGAGATGATTGCAAGCCCTGCTTTCAGCTGTTCAATTTCCTTGCTGATGGCCTCGATTTTGGCTTCGTATTTCTCTTTGAAGGTAAAATACTCGTCTTTTGACAGATGGTTCTGGATCAGGCCCTCATACAATCCACGCTGATAGGTTCGCAGCTGCTGGATTTCCTGTTTCCGACTGGCGATTTTAGCCTGTATGTTTTTCTGTTCCTCGGCTTCTTTGGAGAGGTTTTCCAGACCAAGAGAGTATTGCCCCAGCGTGGTATCAAGCTGTTCCTGTATCATATCGGCCAGGGCATCCAGCAGCTCTTTTTCAAAGATAAACGCACCAGGGCAAACGCCCTTTTTGATACGGTTGTTGCTGATACAGTGGTAGACATATACCTCCTGAGACTTTCTGCGGACGCATTTTTGCCGGTGAAGGCTGTGTCCACAGTGGGCGCAGAAGATTTTTCCTCTCAAAAAATTAGGGGACCAGGAATGTATCTCCCTATCTTTTGCCTGCTGTGCAGCCTGGTCCAATGTTTTCTGAACAGCGGCAAACAGCTCTCTGCTGATGATAGCTTCATGGGTGCCTCGTACCGTTGTCCATTCATCGGCGCTGGCTCTGACCTGTTTGTGGTCAATGATTTTAGATACCCCTTGCACCAGATCTCCGGTATAAACCTCTGCGCGGAGAATTTTGGCAACGGTGCGGGTTTGCCAATGCCCATTGCCCACCAGATTCTCATGGGTGATCTCTCCCAAGGTTCTTTTGTAGTGGCTGGGAGAGAGATACCCGGCCTCGTTCAATCGTACTGCTATGGTGTTTAATCCTGCGCCCTCGGCGGCCCATTGGAACATGGTTTTGACTACCTCGGCAGCCACCGGGTCAACGATCAGCTGGTGGCAGTCATCTGGAGCTTTCAAATATCCATAGGGTGTACGCCCGCCAACATACTTGCCGTCTTTCATGGCCTGCCGCTGCTGGGCTTTGATTTTTCTGGCAATATCCATCGCATAGGCTTCGTTAATCATGTTCCGCAGCGGGATGATGATACCATCATGGGCATTATCCGGGGAAGAAGAATCGTAGCGGTCATTCACGGCAATAAAGCGGACTTTCTGCATGGGAAAGTAACGCTCGATATAGTAGCCCGTGTCTATGACATTTCGCCCCAGGCGAGAGAGGTCCTTTACAATGACGCAGTTGATAAGACCCGCTTCAATATCGGAGAGCATCTGCTGGAAGCCGGGGCGGTGGAAGTTCGTACCCGTTGCGCCATTGTCAATGTAGGTCTGTACCACAATAATCTCCGGGTTCTGCTCCAGATACCGGGCGATAATCAGCTGCTGGGTTTCGATAGAAACGGTGTGGGTATGCTTATCCTCAACGGAAAGCCGCACATAAACTCCGGCGCGGCAAGAGGTATCTATCTCCGGTGCAGGAAGCACCACAGTTTCTTTTCTGCTTTTTCTTGCCACAAATCATCCCACCTTTCTTTGGCTTGTTTGCTCTGCCAGCTGAATCAGCTGGATCGCTTTCTGATATTCGTCCTGATATGTAAAGGTGATCTCCAATTCCTTTTTTCCAATCACCTTGATACTCTGTATCATGTGGACCACGGCTTTGCGGTCCAGGGTCTCCATTGTAGAGAACTGTGTGAAGTGGGAAATCCAGCGGTTCCGTTCACTCCGGTTCTCCAGAACATCAGCCAGCTTTTCCTTTAAGACCCGAATACTCTCTTTTGCATTTTCCGCAATCCTCGTGTATTTGGCCTTATAGTCGGTATATTCCTCTTTGCTGATGGTGCCGGTAATCAGGCTTTCATACAGTCGGGCCTTAAATTCAAGTGCCTGTTCCACCTGCTGCTCATTGGCGGCGATGTGGGAGGCGTATTCATTGGCAAGCGCCTGATTGATGCTGCTCTGGTCGATGCCGTCCAGGATGGCTTGCAGGCAGCTCACATTGTCGATGTAGCCTTTCAGACTGTCCTTGACGCACTCTACAAGATCGCTTTCCTTGAGCATTACCGGGTTGGTGCAGCCATGCTTTTTCCCGGTGGGGCAATAATAATAGTGATATTCCTTGCCCTTGACCCGGTTTGTTTTCCGCGTCATGCGGCTCCCACAGCAGCCGCAGATCAAGATGCCGGAAAACAGATACACCGTATCCTGTTTGGGAGAAGTCCGGGTATCCAGTCTGCGGATACGCTGGACAAGTTCAAAATCCTGCTTGGCAATCAGCGGCTCATGGGCATCAGAGACGCGAATCCATTCAGAGGATGGCCGCTGTTCCATCTGCTTGATTTTGTAGTGTGGGGTGCCTTGCTTCCCCTGTACCAATGTGCCGATGTAGGTTTCATCCTGCAAAATACGAATAATCGTTGTAGCAGACCACTTGCAATCCTCTTTGTCGGCATAGCCGTGTTTGGCATAAGGAAAACCATTGTTTTTCTTATAGGCCAGAGGGGAGAGGATGCCCATTTCGTTCAGCACGGTGGCAATCCGCAGGGCGCTTGTCCCGTCCAGGCGCATACGGAAGATGTCCCGGACAACGCGGGAAGCATACGGGTCAGGCACAAGCAGGTTTTTGTTTTCCTCAGACTTCATATAGCCGTAAACGGGAAAGGCTCCAACAAAATCTCCGTTACGCCGCTTTATATCCAAAGAGGTACGGGTCTTGATGGAAATATCCCGGCAATAGGCTTCGTTCATAATGTTCTTGACGGATACGGTCAGATCGTCACCGCTGCCTTCATGGGCGGTGTCGATGTTATCCGTGATGGCAATAAAACGGACCCCATAAGTGGGGAACACCCGGCGCAGGTAGCGTCCGGTTTCGATGTACTCTCGTCCCAGGCGGGAGAGGTCCTTTACAATGACACAGTTGATCTTGCCATCGGTAATGTCCTGCATCATTTCCTTAAACGCCGGACGGTCGAAAATGATACCGCTGTAACCATCGTCAATTTTTTCGGATACGATTTGGATGTCCGGGTTTCGTTCAATGAAGTTCTCAATCAGCTTCCGCTGGTTGGTAACGCTGTCGCTCTCGCTGGAGCGATCATCTGTGTAAGACAGACGAATGTAAGCTGTCGCCTGATATTTTGGCATGAAAAAGCACTCCTTTCCTCCCGGAAGCTCCCGCAAGAAAAGAGTGGATTTTGAGGTTTTCAGTTTTCATCCTTTTCCATGCATATCGTAACACGCTTTTGAAAAAAGAGCGAGGATGTCGATTACCTTAAAATCCCTTGCAGGCATTCCTCCAATGTGACCCCGTTGCTGGCAAATGCAGCGTTTACCACAAAATCGCCGCAGCGAAAGCGATAGGGGTTTTTGATCTGGTGAAGAAAGGCCGCGATCCGTTCCTCTTTGGGAAGATCTTTGTCTACCGTGACTTCACGGATGTCAACCAATTCATCGGTTGTCGTTTTTGGACAGCATTGCGTCAACTGGCTCATAAGGGTTCTCCTTTCTTTGAAGTCGGTTTCAAAATCACATGAATGAGCTGGCAACCGGAGCTGCCAGCTCATGGTATCTGACTTTGAAAAGAAAGGGCTGCACCCAAATGATGCCTTGTTGTAGCTAACAGCAAATGGACGCAGCCTTTCAGATTATATCCGTTGCTTTCGTCACATTTGCCACGCGTCCCTGACGATAGGGACAGAGCAGGTCTCCGCTGGCGCGGCTGTCATAACTCCGCAGCGTCGTTCATAACGTGCGCCGCAGGGTTCCCCCCAAGTCTTCAGGAGGCCGTGAGGAAGTATCTTTAAGCCCCCGCGCCGTCATCGCGCCGGATGTGCCACCATCCGGGTTACAGGGCCGTTGATCGCTCCGAAACAGCTTGTCCATCACCTCCTGGCTGCTCCATCTTCGCGGCGTCCTGCACTCGCTCATGCGCGGGTTATGTACCTGTTCTGCCGTGTATTCAGTTGTCAAAGGTCAGCGGAAGGAAAGCTCCTTCTTGATAACCATGACAAAAACAGGCGATTTGTCCTGCCTGTAATGCGATTTTTTGAAAAATATTTTTGCCTTGCCGCTTCATTAGGAGCTGCGGGCGAGGCAAGCATACAGCAAGCACAATAAAATAGGTACTATCGTACTCAAAAACACCTTTTATAAGGTTCTTCCTGCAAGGAAATGGGCACGATAAAATATAATTAAGGAGACGATAGTGCCTATGGAACTGATAAAAGAGCTGGGACGAAGGATACAAAAAGCGCGTAAGGAAAAAGGACTGACGCAGCAGGAACTCGCAGATCTGAGCCATGTTTCTCTGAAGCACGTTCAAGGCTGCGAAAGAGGGGTAAAGAACCCTTCCTTTGAAGTTCTGCGCGCTTTTTGCAAAGTCTTGAATTTATCTTTAGATTCCCTGATGAATCTCGATCTGCCAGAAGATGAGCAAGCCGCCAACGATATGCGGCAGCTTTACCTTTCGTGCCCTCCGGCTGCCAGAAAAGTGTTATTAAACTCGGCCCGTGCGCTGGCTGATGAGCTAAAAGAGATGGTGCAGACGGCCGGAACTGAAGAATTAGATGAAAATTTAGAGGATAAGTAAGCCGGTGGAGGAGTAAAAATCCCCCACCGGCTCTCTTTTTGCCGCTATGCGGCGGTCAGGTTATCGGGCCGTGTCCAGCAGACGCGCCAGCTTCTTCAGCCCGCGCCGGATGCTGTCCCACACGCGGCGGCGGTCCGCACCCTCGATCCGGGCAATCTCCACCACCGTCATGCCCAGGTAGAACCGGGCGTAGATGCGCCGGGCCTGGATGGCGGGTAGCTGCATCAGCGCGGCATACACTTCCTCCCGCAGCTGCTTCTGCTCCAGGATTTCCTCCGGGGTGAGCGGCCGGTTGAGGGCATCGTTTTCAATGCCATCCTCCCGGTTCAGAGAGTAATGGGCCTTGTGCCGGTACATCCGGCGCTCATAGGCGGCATCGTCCTGTTGCTGGCCCCGGATCGCGGCCACGACTTCCTCGGCCACGTCCACAAAGACATCGGTTTTATACACATCGGGATACAGATCCCGAAGATTGATCTTCTGCATTATGTACCTCCATTTCGATTCACGGGTTGACGGGTGAACCGAAATGAAGGCGGTGGGCGACACCTTTCGGGGAAATTCCCGAAAAAACGACAAGCAAAAGCGCCAGCATCCGAAGAACGGCGGCTGGCGCTGCTAAAAGAGGACTTATGACGCTTATGGACCAGCCACGATAGTGCCTGTTCATAAGCAGATGGGGGCCGATTGACGGTCAGGCTTTTTTTGACAGGTAAATTCCTGCCGAATTATGTCGAAGCGGTCTTTGCTTCACGGCGGCTCCCTCCTAAAGCCGCCGTCACCTTTGAGATATGGTCGTCACTCTTTGGGCATAAGGAACGGCGGCCTTGATTTTGTCAAAGCCGCCGTAAGTGTGTTTAGGGCATGGCGATTGCCTGCTGAACGACGGCTTTTTTTCTTTTGCCGTCGTCCGGCAGATAAATTGCATATGGATTTAGGTTATGATTGGTCTTGTAAGATGCTTTGTGCCTCACCCTCGCTTATGTAGCCGTATTGAACCATTCTCTGTACGACATACTCTTGGCGCTGTTCTGCCAGCTCCGGGTTAGCGGTCAGTGAATAAACCGAGGGCGCATTGGGAATCCCCGCCAAAAGAGTACATTCATAATCCGTCATATCAATGGGGGCTTTCCCAAAATACCCTTGGCTTGCATCGTAAATACAGTAGTAGCCGTCTCCAAAATAGATAGAATTGACATACAGCTCTAAAATCTCGTCTTTTGTATAGGAGTTTTCCAAACGGAAGGCCATAAACATCTCAGCAATCTTGCGGATAATACTTTTTTCCTGCGTGAAATACAGATTTTTGGCAAGTTGCTGTGTTATGGTGCTGCCACCCTCACGCAGACTCCAAGAGGTCAGATTGTTCCAGGCGGCTCGGCCTATGGCAATCAGGTCAATCCCAAAATGCTGTTCAAAACGGTGATCTTCCACTGCCACAACTGCGTCCAAATAAATCTCCGGGATTTCAGCCAGGGTAGTATAATCGGGATCAGCTTGAATCTCTGCGACCTTCTCAACAAGAGGCAGTTCAGCAAGTGCATCATGATACATTTTATAACCAAATCCGCCCAGAACACCGCCAGCAATGAGCATAGCGAGTATCGCCAGAGCGAAAAAACGAATTATGAATTTTCTGACTCTTTTCATGTTCTACACCTGCCTTTCCGTTGAAAGTAACGTTTATGCCATAGGCCCCAGCTTACGAATTGCCGCCGTATCGTTCCTGCACAGCGGTAGGCATTTCCTCAAATTGAACTTCCGCCCAGGTCACGACACCACGGAATGGGGCTACCTTCAGACATAGGTAGGCATCGTCAGTGAGAATCCGGCTCGTTTCAAAGCTCAGTTCTTTTTCGGCCCCGGTTTCATCGTAGGCGCTTAATGTGTAGCGATAATTCATCGCTCCGTGTGGTGCGATCTCGGTTACACAGCCGTTGTCAATTTGCGTGTAGTAATCGGCGCTTTTCTGCGTGGCAAGAAAAGCAACTGCGATAAACGCTACTACCAGAACAGCTATAACAGCAATGATGATCGTTTTTTTCTTTGCGCTCATAATGTGTACTCCTTACTCAATTTCGATGGATACGGTTCCGTCTGTCTGGTCGCCCCACACACCGATATAAGTGCTTGTGCCATCCACTTCTACCGTGCCATCATACTCACCGCTCTCCGAGAGAAAAATGACTGGATCATCTGCCCCTGAGCGAAGAAAAACTGCTGCTTCGCCGCTTTCGAGGGAAAGAGAACAGGTAATATGGATCATATTTCCTGCTTCTCGCTCCAGCGTAGTACCGCCAAACAAAATCTCTGTGCCCGCAAACTCGGAATACGTTGCTTCATAGGACCCCGTGTAATCATCTGCCCCGTTTTCTTTGTGCCCCTGTAATTTACTTTGGGGCGTAAGGGCCGCATTTCCCGCATCGCCAACAAGTTCGCCAAAGGCTTTCACGATACTGTCCTTTGCCTGGCCATCGTCAGCCTCTGATAGACCGCCAAGAGCCTGGTCGGCTCCTTCCGCTAAGCCATTCAACACAATATCTGTACCGTCCGCCAAACCGTTCAACACGGCATCCGCACCATCAGTCAAAGACTGCATGGCCGTTGAACATCCAGACAGGCTGACGACACAAAGAAGCGCGCAAAGAAAAACGCAGATTTTACCTTTATAGTTTGATTTTCGCATGAACTCGCTCCTTTCATCCGGCGCGACGCCTGCCGCGTCCTTTTTTGACTTTTTTCTTTTTGTTATTGCCTGCTTTTTTGCTGGGGCGGGAAAGCAGTAAAACCGCCATCGTCAGAACCAGCACCGCCGCAATGCCTACCACTGCCAGCAAAACGCTGGGAGCCTGCGTAGCGCCGTTATACGCTTGCATATCAAAACCGGCAAGGATCAACGCCGCCGAAAACGGGTAGGCAGAGAGCAGGAAGCCGCTCTTGAAGAACAAAATGCAATACCCCAGAAAGAATGTCAGAAGCGACCCGCCCAGGTAGGCTCCCCGCATCTGGCCGAAAATTAGAATCATCGGCATACAGACCAGGCTGGTATTGAAAGCGGCCGCGACCACCTGCACGCCCTGCTGAAGCAGAACGGCGGCAGAAAGACCATCCAGGCCGGCAATCAAGCCTGTCAGAACCGTTATAGCTACACTGTAAATTCCGAACAGCAGTGACAGAAAAATCGTGACGATTAGTTTTCCGCCCAGCAGCTTGGGGTATGATACCGGCACCGTCAATAGATTTTTCATAGTGTCATTCGTGTTCTCACGGTCGATCAGCCAACCGCCGATCATCACAAGCGAGATCGGCAGGAAAATCTGCGTGTTTCCCCAAATGACATTGGCAAACAGTTTGACAAAATCAAAGTTCTGGTCCCGCATTTCCGGGTTGATAATCAGCTGGGTGCCATATTGCACGACAGGACACAGTGCCAGAGCCACAATACCAACCAGCAGGATCTGGCAGCGTCGCAGCTTGCGCCATTCCCCTTTTAGAATACTCCACATAACGCACACCTCCTTAACAGCTCTGGCGCTTATAGACCAGTGCGATCAATGTCAGGAATACCGCCGATTCCAGGATAACGACCAGGAACGCTTGGGGCGTTGTCACAAAGTAAGGACTGATCCGCTCCATCAATTCCGTCATCTGTGTGCCGGATGTGTCCAGATACTGAAAGAACCAGCGGAAGGTCAGTGGTCCGGGTAACAGCGTACCTGGGTTGAACCCAAAGGGCTGCATGATGAAATAGTCGTTGGTGCCAAAAATATAATTGACCGCCGTGTAGAAGAACGTGATGATTACGGAGATAATGTAACTGCGGTTCAAAAGCACTACCAGGAGGACGCAGGGCAGCGCCCCGGCCCACATCATGATTCCTTGTCCGATGCCTACAAAAAACAGTTTCCAAAAGCCGACCGGCTCCAGCCCGGATGCCAGCACAATAGCCAGATTGACCAGGCCGCCGACAGCCATGAACGCAACGGAAAACAAAAACAGCAGCGTCATCTTTGCCAGGACCAGCGCAGGTTTGCTCACAGGAACGGTCATGAGATTCTTTAATGTGTCGTTATCCTGTTCTTCAAAGATCAGATTCGATGCCAGCACCACCACGGCAGGCATCAGGAGCAGATAGGCGCTCAGCTGAAACAGAGTAGACATCAGGCGGTCCACCGCTTCTGCACCGCTTGAAAATTCTTGCATCTCCGGCAGAAACAGCGCACACCCCAAAGGAATCAAAGCCGAAATGGCCGCAGCCGCAAAGAACAGGGGTTTTCGTTTCAGCTTGGCAAACTCACAGCGCAAAAGTTTAAGCAATGCCCTCACCCCCTGTAACCTGCTTGAAGTAATCTTCCAGGGTGTCCTCATAGAGATGGGCATCGGACACAGATAATCCTGCGTCCACAAACAGGCGGACCGCCGTGCCAGTGACCAACCGAAGGTCGCGGACAGTCAGCTCATTGGCACTATCCACTTGGACATTCTGAATACCCAGTTTGCTTTGAAGCAGATTGGCAGCCAGTGCCGCATTGGAAACAGTAAAACGGAAATATTTCCCGTTCTTTGCTTCCAGCTCTTCCAGGCTTTCTTCTTCCAGCAATACGCCGTGGTCAATGATTCCGATGTCATCGGCCAGCAGGGAGATCTCCGACAGGATATGGCTGGAGATTAAGATGGTTTTCCCTGTGGCGTCGCACAGTTCCCGGATGAAGCCGCGAACCTCTGCGATGCCGATAGGGTCAAGGCCATTGATCGGCTCGTCCAGAATCAGCAGTTCCGGGTTGTGCATGACGGCCAGTGCGATGGCAAGACGTTGCTTCATGCCCAGCGAATACTGGGAAAACAGCTTTTTGTCCCGGTACGGCAGGTTGACGACTTCCAACGCTCCCTTGATGTATTTGGGGCTTTTGAGTCCTCGCAGATCGGCAAAAATCTGAAGATTTTCCGTCCCTGTAAGGTTCGGGTAAAATCCCGGCGCTTCAATCAGGGAGCCGATGCGAGGCAGAATGCTTTTTTCGTTGCCGAGAAGCGGTTTGCCGAAAATTTTCACATCGCCGGAAGAAGGAGCGGTAAGACCCAGCAGCATCCGCATGGTGGTGGTTTTTCCGGCACCGTTCCGGCCCAGCAGGCCATAGATACGCCCTTTCCTCACATGAATGGATAGATTGGATACGCTGTTCTGCTCTCCGTATGTTTTGGTAAGACCACGGGTTTCGATAACATAATCGCTCATGTGCGAATACCTCCTTTTCGTGATGGTCTAAGCATACCATCCCAACCTTGAGATAACGCTGAGCCAACCTTGAATTATCTCTGAGATTTTTGACACAGAATAGGCAGCCAACATCCTTTGCGGTATAATGGAAACAAAGATAGGTGGTGAAATTTGCTTATGACAAATCACAAGATACTTTTGGTCGATGATGACCATGATGTGTTGGAGATGCTTCTCTCTATTTTCCAACGGGCGGGATATACGAACCTACGAACTGCCGTATCCGGCGCCGAGGCGCTGCGGACATGGCAGGAAGAACATCCAAGTTTGATCGTGCTGGATGTGATGATGCCGGGCATGGACGGATTTTCAGTTTTGAAAGAGATACGCCGCACAAGCCGGGTCCCCGTTCTGATGCTTACCGCCCGTGGGGAAGCGGAGGATCGCATCGAGGGGTTAGAGATTGGAGCAGACGACTATCTCGCCAAGCCCTTTTTACCCAAAGAATTGCTGCTCAGGGTCGGCGCAATCTTAAACCGTGCTTACCCAAAGCAAAATGAAATGGTGGAACTCGACGGAGCCACCGTGGATATGGCCAACGCAGAAGTTTGGAAAAATGGCGAGAAACAAACATTGACAACCAAAGAGATGCAACTCTTTGAAAAGCTGTATCAAAACGCAGGGCGGATCGTGACCACGGGTATCCTGTGTGAGACTATATGCGAAGAATTTTGGCAGGGATACGAAAGCACCCTTTCCACCCATATCCGGCACTTGCGGGAAAAAATTGAAGAAAATCCGTCGAAGCCGGTTTCCCTTGTTACTGTCAAGGGCCTTGGTTATCGCCTTAATCTCAAGGGGGTGTCGCCATGAATACAGTGCAGCGTTTTTTCCGACGATATATCTTTTCCACTATCGGGATCGTGATTTTATTTTTGGTCGTCAACATCGCTTTGCTTTTTGCAATCATCATTGCAGGGGGTATGAGCGGGGCGGACACCTCTTTTTCCGTCCGCGATTTCTCGGACCATGTTGTGCTGCGGGATGGAAAATGGGTCGCAGACGATACTGCTCTTTCCATGCTGCAAGAACAATCTGCCTGGGCGATGCTACTGAATGAAGCTGGCGATGTCGTCTGGCAGCAGGATCTGCCGGAAAAACTGCCGCGTTCTTATACCAGTACGGAAGTAGCTTCTTTCAGCCGATGGTATCTGGAGGACTATCCGGTTAAAATATGGACGCGTGCGGATGGCAACCTTATGGTTGTAGGCTATCAGCCCGGGACGCTGGTAAAATATTATTTTTCTCTAGAGTGGCCCTACATGGGGGTTTTACTCGGTGGAATTGCAGCGGTTTTTATCATCAATTTGTTGCTCATTGTTTTCTTGATTTTGCGGAATACGCGAAAAGTCGAAAAAGCTATGACCCCCATTCTACAAGGTATTCAAAATTTGAGTCATGGAAAAGCTCCGCATCTGGAGGAGCAAGGAGAACTGGCCGAAATCAACGCTGGGCTGAACCGGGCCGCAGACTATATGAGAAAAAAGGACAACACAAGAGCGGAGTGGATTCGCGGCGTATCCCACGACATTCGCACGCCTCTCTCGATGGTGCTGGGGTATGCCAGCGAGCTGGAAGATGATCGCAACCTTCCGCCGGAAGCAAGAAAGCAGGCAAGTATCATCCGTCGGGAAAGCGAAAAGATGAAACGGCTGATTGACGATTTGAACCTGACCACCAAGCTGGAATATGCGCCCCAGCCTGTTCATTTCAAGGATGTTGATTGGGTAGAGACCAGCCGCCAAGCTGTCAGCGAAGTGCTGAATAGTGGTCTGGACAGCCGGTATGAGATCGTATTTTCCGAGATGCAGCCAGGGCGCTCGATCCACCTTTTGGGGGACGATGGCCTGCTGCGGCGTCTGCTGGATAATTTGATCCGCAATAGCATTACCCACAATCCGCAGGGATGCAGAATCTCCGTTTCTGTCGGAGAAGAAAACGGGCGCTACCTTTGCGTAATTTCAGATGACGGAGTGGGAATCGCGCCGGAACGCCTGAAAGCATTAAATCGTGGGGATGGTATTGCCAGCACTCAGGGCAACGATGAAAAGGCTGAGCATGGTCTGGGGTTGAAGCTGGTAGTGCAGATCGTAAAAGCCCATCGTGGAACCGTTTCTTTTTCCGGCAACACCCCGCATGGGTTAGAAGTCAGAATTTCGTTGCCACCCCAGCCGCTTATTTCATAAATTCCAGTATTAGCATAGAACAAAACCCGGAGAGGAAAACAGATGAGCCAATATCTTGAAGCACTGCGGCAGGCGATAGTCATTTACCCAATGATCGTCGTCCTGTTTACAGTGCCATACATTGCATGGAGTTATCATAAATATGGATCGGTTCTCAGTTTACGGGTCCTGATCGTGTACAGTTTTCTACTGTACCTTCTCTGCGTCTACTGCCTTGTCATTCTACCGTTGCCTACACCAGAAAAGGCCGCCACACTGCAAGGGCACAAGATGCAGCTTATCCCGTTTTCTTTTCTCGCCGATATAGTCAAGCAAGCAGAGATCCAGCCGGAACAGCCTGCCAGTTGGCTGCATATTTTCACAGGCAGTGCCTTCTGGACAACCGTGTTTAATCTATTTATGACGATGCCGTTTGGCGTCTATCTGCGATACTACTTTTGTTATCACTGGCGTAAAACATTGCGGCTGTCCTTTTTATTATCTTTGTTTTTTGAGCTGACCCAGCTCAGCGGTCTGTACTTTGTCTATCAGGGTAGCTACCGTTTGTTTGATGTGGACGACCTGATCGTCAACACTGCGGGCAGCATGATCGGATTTGCCTTGGCCGGATCGGTGAGCCGTCTGTTGCCTACCCGGCAAGAGTTGGATACCGTCAGCTTCCGGCGGGGTGCTTCCATATCCTTTACGCGGCGTGTTTTTGCCTTTCTGGCCGATATGGCTTGCCTGACCTTTGCATCGTGCATTCTGGCCGTGATTGTAGTCCCTTTTGGGATCACTCTTTCCATTCAATGGATGCCGGTTCTGTTTCTTCTCTACTTTGGATTGCTTCCTGCTTTTTATCACGGTCAGACCCCAGGTAAGCACCTGACCCGAATGAAAATCGTGCAAGTAACCGGCAACACAGCGCATTGGTATCAATATTTCCTTCGCTATGGGCTGCTGATGGCTGGCCTGGTCGGGGTCCCGTACTGGTTGAACCGGTTGCTGTTTATTCTGATGAATGTATTGCACCTAGACAGCTTGGCATCTCTCGTACTTCATGGATTACTGGTTGGCGGGTATCTGTTCTGGCTATTCTTTGCCGGGATTCGGATGGCCCTGCACAAGCCTTTGTTCTACGAGCGATGGTCACGGACAAAGTTAATAAGTACAGTAAAACGCACATAAAATCAGACTTTGTAAGATAAGGACGGGAGTGACTGGCAAGCGATGCCTGTGGCTATCCAAATAGCCCCACGCGCTTGTTGTGGGAAGTCCCCCAAGCCCCCTTGGAACACAGATTTTCAATCTGTGGCTGCGCGTTCTTGCGAACGCTTTTGACCGCGACCAGCTCACCGCTGGCCGTGGTCTTTTTCTTTCTGTTGCGACTCGACCTGCTCCATCGCCAGGACCCGATCCACATTGTTCTTGACTGTCAGCAGCTCCCGCATGGCGGCGCGGGCCTGCCGGTACTCTCCGTAAGCCTTTTTCTTGTCCGCCAGCAGCTGGGCGTACTCAGTCTGAAGCTCCTTGATGGTGGGCAGCTTCTTCACATTCAGCTCGTTGAAGGCTTCCTTGGCGGCCTGGTGCAGCAAGATTTCCTCCTCATGCTCCTGCCGGAATTTCTTTGAATACCCGGCCTTGCGGTAGGCCACATAGGTGTCGCGGGTCTTGGCGTAGTTGACGATGTGCGTGCGCAGCACGGCGATCTCGGCCATGCGCTTCTCAGCGGCCTTGATCTGATCGGACAGCGCATTATAGCGGGCCGTCGCCTCTGCTGTTTTGGTTTCCAAATCGGCATAATCCAGCAGCCCATGTTCGGACAGGTAGTTGAGGGTCTGTGCCATCTGCTTGAGGTTGAACACCTTTGCCCAGCGGGCATATCCGGCGCCTTTCCCTGCCTGCAATTTTGCCTGGATGTCCACCAGCAGATTGACCTTCGGCGGAGCGGCCTGCGGGGTAGGCTGCTTGCGGGGCGTATGCTCTTTCTGGCCGGAGAGGACCGCCAGCAGATCGTTCAGCGTGTAGCCGTCCCCCAGCCGGTCAAAGCGGACGTTGTTGCCCCAGCCCTCCGCGCCGATGGAGATGGTTTTACCGCGCCGGTGAACGGTAAAGCCGTCCTGCTCCAGCAGACGCAGCAGTTCCTCCAGGCTGGTCGGTTTCTGCGCCAGCGCCCGGTCGATGGCCTGGCGCAGCTGCTCTTTGTGGGAGGGCTTTGCCGCATCGCCCAGCCACTTGTTGTAGCTCTGGCCGCGCCGCTTTGGAGCCTCCACAATGGAGTAGCCGTTCTCGATGCAGATGGTATCGCTCAGGCGGTGAACGGCGCGGGTGCTGCCCCAAAAGTTGCGGAACTTGCGGTCACACTCCAGCGTGGTGGAGTTCCATATAATATGGTTGTGGACGTGAGCCTTGTCGATGTGGGTACAGACGATGAAAGCGTGCTTGCCCTTGGTGAAGCGCCGGGCCAGCTCCACGCCCAGCCGGTTGGCTTCATCCGGCGTGATCTCGCCCGGCACAAAGGACTGCCGCAGGTGGTAGGCGATCACATCGTCCGCACCGCGCACCCGGCCGGTGCGGGCGGCGTAGGTCTGCTTGTCCATCAGGAACTGCGCGTCGGCTACGCGGCTGTCACACTGGTAGCTGGTGATGAGCCTGCCGTGGTCGGTCTTTTCTGGATTTTTTACATAGTCGATGATGTCGCTGATCGCCTTGCCGACCGTGCGACCCTTGCCGGCGTGCAGCGGTATGATGCGGGTGGTGGCCATGTGGGTGACCTCCTTTCTCCCGGTGTCCGGGCAAAGAAAAAGCAGGAAACCGTTCCATGATTTCCTGCTCGGTGGTTCCGCCGGTGACGGCTGGTATTCAGTTTTGAAAGTTCGTATCAGGGGGTTCGACAAATTAGGATAAGGGAGAAGTTTACTCATAGTCTTTTCCCTCCATAAGCCGCCGTAGCCGCTGCAAGGCAAGCTGGATATGCCGCCCCGCTGTGCTGCGTGTCCGGCCGATATGTACGCCGATCACTCGCTGCGGCTGGCGCAGGAAATAGTACCGGAAAATTTCTTCCTGTGTCTGCTCCGGCAAAAGGGCAAGGGCGGCGGCAAGTTCCGCATGGTACAGAACGGCGGTCTGGCCGCAGGCAGTAAAAAGATATTCTTCAAGCTGCTCCGGCTCGGCAAACTGGACAAACTTCTCATTCATCAGGTAGTCAAGGGAAACTTCCCGTTCCCACCTCCGGCGCAGCTTCAAGATTTTATCTATGGCTGCATGGCGAATAACAATCTTGCAAAAGGCATTGTAATGTGTACTGGATATGCGCTTTGTAGGCTTCATCTTCAGTCATGGAAATTCCCCCTCTCTGATAATAGTGCGGGGCGGCAGCACTCCTTGCTGTCGCCCCTTGATTGCTTATCTGCAAAGGCGGGCGGGGCTGTCAACGGCGGCGCGGTACGCGCCGTTCATCTTGACCGTTGACTGGCTCGGCTGGCTTTGCTAATCAGAATTAAATTTATAACCATAGCCAACTACTGTTTTTATATATTCGTGTCCTTTACAATGCGGTTTCAACCTTTTGCGTATTTGAAAAACTGTGTTTTCTACTGCGTGTAAATGGTTATTGGTTGGTTCATGCCATATCCTTTCATAGATTTGTTCCTTTGTAAATGTAATTTGAGGCGATAAGTATAGCATGTAAAAGACCTCAAATTCATTTGCTGATAAATACACTTCCTGCTCGCCTACCATTACACAATGTCTTTTGACATCAACATATAAGGCACAATTTGTTTGCTTTAATCCCCAGAATTTTCTGGCTGATAATCTATCAGTTGCAACTTGTTCTATCAGCAAGGATAATTCATTAAATTTCCTGACTTCTCTTATTTTTTTATATAGATAGATAGTCATAGTACGCCCGTATATATCGTTATCAAAATCAAAGATATGAGTTTCGATTGAAATGGCTTTATCGTTATCAAGTGTAGGTCGCATTCCAACATGGGTAACACCATAATATGTCTGACTATCCAATAGGATTTTTGCCACATATACACCTGTTTCTGGTAAAGTCGCGTGTTCGTCCACTTCTATATTTGCGGTAGGTGTCCCAACGTGCTTTCCGATTCCTCGGCCATGCACAACAGTTCCCGTTATCGTATAAATAGGTTCCATATTGTCCTTTTCTTTCATAGCTATCCTCATATAATTCCATTCATTGATAAAATGATTAGAACACAAGTAATAATAATCATAACAGCCAGCAAGATTAACCCATTTCGTTTTTGTTTACTATTTTCTTTCTCCGACATGGCAACATAACCGCTTTTCCTTAAGGCTGTAATTACAGGTTTATATAGCAAAAATGTTATCGCAGCGTTTAACACACTTTTTAATAAATTGAAGGGAAGAAATGCCGGGAGCAGTAATTCTACAACTGCTTCTCTTGGGTATCCCATATAAAGCGGTGTAATCAGGTAATTCCACAACATCATAACTGAAACCGTGGTTACACACCCAACGAAAAGACCAATTACTGCGCCAGAGATAGTCCGCTTTTTCTTATAAATCGCAGAAGCAGTACACGCAAAGGAAACCGTTTGAACAATATTCATAATGCAACCTAAAATTCCCGTGTCACTAACTGTTATCATTTCAATAGTGGCTACAATAACCGATACAATGCAAGAAGTCATCGGCCCCCAAATCAATCCACCTAAAGTAACTATAACGTCCGACGGGTCATATTTCAAAAATAACACGACAGGTATTCTTCCAACGGCCATGATTACATATGTAATTGCACATAGCATACCGATTGTTGTGATTTTTTTAGTTTTGCTGTTCATATGAATTTCCTCCATTGCGTAAAAAATAGCACCTAAAAGGAAATGCCTTTTGGGTGCTAAAAATTTATAGAACGCAAAACATGATGTGGCTGTTTTGAAATCCTATATTATCTTCTTTTATCCAGACTATACTGTTGGTTTTGGAATTGCACCAAATCATGCGTTTTCACGCTCGCGGACTTTACCGCCAATCGGGAATTTCACCCTGCCCCGAAGACACTTCTATTCAGTTGTTCATATCAAGAATACCTCTTATATCGAACATCTGCAATAGCTCTCGAAGATTTCGGAAACATTTCGGAAGTGTATATGTATTCTGAAGATAACGGAATAGGGGTGGCTGTCTATCAAATTCTTGTGTGTGTTACTTTATGGCACATGAGCATTGCGTCCAGGTCCATCGTGGAGCGGGCGTCCAGGCCGACCATCGCGGCCACCAGCATCCCGCCCTTGAGGATGAATTTGTCCCGGTAGGACGAGAGAGAAATGCGTTCCAGAAAACGCTCCATCATATAGTTGCGCATCAAAATCTGCGCATCCGCAGCATTTTTCTTTGACAGGTTGCGGATCAAATCTTTCAGCTGTCTGGCTGTCTTTATCATAACAGTACCTCCAAATACTGGCGTAAAATCTTCTCGACCCGGAACAGTTTGGCATAGCGCACCAGCGTCCGCAGGTCCTTGTCTTTCCGGCGGGCATACGCTTTCAAAGCGTCCTGGAATGTCTGCATCTCGATGTGGCTCCGGCTACGCAGCACATCGCAGATCGTCCGTTCCATATCATAGACCGGCACATCGTGGCCGAAGGGGGTTTGTGCGGTTGACAGGCCGACCTCATGCAGCTCCGCCTTGATGGTAAAGACCTGAACGCCCTCACTTTTAAGCCGGGTGGGGTTGTAGCCCGTCTTGACCGTAATGGAATAGGCCAGCGGCTCCCGGTCGGTCAGGTCGTGGAAAAACAGCGCCGTTTCATGGGAAAAAAACTGCCTGCGGACAGCGAAGATGCAGCAGATACATGGCGTCCACCCAGGCATCTTTGGAAAGATAAATCCCATGCGCCGCCTGTTCCAGCCCACGAGACTGCACGAATTGATAAAAAACAGGTTTTGAGATCCCGGCCGCGAGGGTCTGCCCGGTGCGCAGCATCCCGTCCTGACGTTCCATCAGCTGGTCCAGCTGTTGAAATTGGCTCACGTTCTTCACCTTCCTTTCATGCTAATATTATACGCGAAATTAGCACGAAAGTAAAGTCAAAAAATTGCCGGGCAATCACTCCCGGCAATTCTTCGCTTCCTATTCAGCCGTACACCGCGTCCTGGATCGCATACCGCAGGTCCTGCACCTTACCCACCAGCCAGGCAGCGGCCATCGGCAGGCCCAGCGGGCTGACCAGGAAGGCAATCACCAGCAGGATCAGGCCGTTTTGCGGCGAGTAGGTCACAAGCACCGCGATCCCCAGCAGCGCCACCACTGCGGAGGTCAGGCCGAAGATAAAGCTGGACACATACAGCAGCCCGAAGCACAGCCAGGTGAACAGCATCAGCGCCAGCACCACCGGCGCGGCAAGGATTTTCAGCCCCAATTTCAAAATAAACAGCACCGCCCTCATTTCAGCGCCTCCTTCCGCCAGTCCAGGTATGGCTGGCACAGTTCCTCTACGGCCTTTTCATCCTCCTCTGTGACCTCCCGGCGTCCCCGTGTCCGGCAGATCATGGCAAAGTCCTGAAAATCCGAGAGAAGTATATCAAACAGTTCCTCCGGGGTCCGGCAGAGAATGCCGTCCACGCAGTAGCGGGAATCCTTGTCCCAGCTCAGTCGGACGTAGCCGCGTTTGCAGGGAAGAACTTCTTCCTCCGGGTCACGCAGCAGGTACTCTTGAAAAATCTCCAAGACGTTTTCAAACGTCAACATCAGCCATCACCTCGTTTCTGACTCCATTATCAATCACAGCCCGCCAAAACGCAACGATACCGGCAAAGAAAAAAGAGGGAGGCCCGGCGATGCAGCCTGCACGCGCCGGACCTCCCTCACAGCCGGGGCGTATGCCCCTGTCACGACAGCTTTACCAGCTGGGTCAATACCTGATGCACCCCATCCCACAAAGCCTCCTGCCGCCGGGTTATATCCTCCAGGTCGGCGTCGTAAATGCGCCCGGTTTCATGCGCACGGCGGGCCAGCTGGTTTAAGTTGTTGCTGGAATAGCGCATCAGGGAGACCAGCTCCTTCAGCTCCGGCAGTTCCAGGCGCACCACATAACCGTCCAGGGCCATCTTGCGCAGATAGGCTTCCCGGTTCTTTGTCCCCAGCTGGGCCATCTTTTGTTCGATCAGCGCCAGTTCTTCCGGCGAGACCCGGAAGTTCAGCTGCACCTCCCGCTTGCGCTTGGGGGCGCTCACCGTTCCGGCTCCTTTTTCTTATGGATGGGGGATTTTTTCTCCGGCTTTTCAGCAGGGCGCGGCTCCTGTTTCAGCTGGCGGCGGACCGAGGGGCGTCGCTGGCGCAGCTCCTTGGAGCGGTCCTCGCTGGCCAGGATGGTGACATAGGTGCCGGGCAGGTCCTTCATGCCGGTGATCGCCAAACTGCGAAACGGCAGCAGCGCCATCAGCTGGTCGTGGGCCTGGGTGCCTGCGCGGGCCAGAAAGTCCGGCGAAACGCGGGCCATGTAGTGGGTGCCGTGGGGGCTGTTGGGCGTATCCGGCGCACGAAGCTCCTGCAAGAGCCGGGCGGCCTCGGCGTGGATTTCCTCCGGCGTCAGCGGCTGGAGCCGCAGATAGTCCTGCCGCGCCTGGCTTAAGAACAAATCGACCAGGCCGGAGTGGCTGTCCACCACAAAGTCCAGGTTGCGTTCGCCGCCAAAGCCGTCCGGGTTGGGCGGGATGTCCACCGTCCTGGCCCACGTCTTGTTGGCCGGGCTGAAACGCTCATCCCACTCTTTCTGCTGCACGGTGTTTGCCAGCACATAGAGAGTGCGGGTGTAGCCGAACTGCTCGATCACCTGGGGTACCGCGTCCTTGTCCAGCCGGTTGTCCCGGTAATGTTCCGAAATGGACGCCTCGATGGCCTCCTTGCAGGCGATGTTGGCGCGGCGGGACGCCCGGTACAAATCCAGGTCGCCCTGTTCGCGGGCATAGGCGGCGTCGTGCCGGTAGAGCGGCAGTTCCCGCTGGGCGTCCAGCGCCGCCTCGGCCCGCTGCTCGATGCTGTCCCGCACCACATCCATGTAGGAAGTCTCCCGGTCAGAAAATTCCTTGTAGACATCGGCCAGCGGGGACGGCGACGCCAGCAGCGCGGCGGCCCGGCTTTGGGGCAGGTCCGGTTCCTCCATCGCCATCAAAATGTCCTCCCGGACCGTGTACTCATAGGTATGCTTTAGAATTTCCTCCGGGGGCTGGCTTTTCAGCCAGTCCCGGAACTTGTCCTGTTCGGCGGCCATCTTTTCATAGAGGGCCGTGTTTTTATCGGTATTCATCTTATCGCACCTCCTGTTCGTGGTGTTTGGGTTTCTTTTCGGGACAGCGCGGCGGCACCGGCCGTTTCAGCCCCTCCAGTACCGAGGGGCGGCTGCTCTTGGCAAGCACCGCCTCCGGCGCAGGTCGGCTCCGGCCGTCCATGTTCAGCAGAACATCCAGTTCGGCCAGCCGGGCGGATTTGTCCCGCAGTTCCTGCTCCTGGGGGAAGGGCTTGCCCACCTCCGCCTTGGCAGCGGTCTGCTGTTGGTAGAGATTGTCCAGCTGGTTCTTCACCGCCTCCAGCCGCTGGGGCATCTGGCTGAGCGCATTGTCGATACGGGTGAGATTTCCACGGGGGTCTGTGCCAAGCGTCGCCCGGTGGGTCATCTGGCCTTTCAGCAGGAGCATATACTCCTGCCGGAAAGCGTCAAACGACACCGACATGGTGAAGCCCCGGTAACTGCCCACCGGCACCGGGTCGGCCCCTTTGACCTCCTTGCAGGCGTCCAGCAGCGCGGCCCCAGCGTTTTCCTTGTCGGTGAGGGTGTCGCCACGGACTTCCATCCCGGCAAAGCCGTCCTCCGGGTGGGGATGGGCGGCCAAGGTCGCCATATCGGCTTCCAGTCCGGCGATAAAGCCCTTGTTTTTCTCGATCTCCTCCGGGAAGGTTTTGAGCAGCTGGTCCTCCAGGCGGTACTGCTTGCTCTGGTGGTCGGCCTTCATCAGCTTTAACCGCGCCACGTCCACATCCAGGTCCATGCGTTCCTTGATGCGCGGGTCCCCGGCGCACAGCGCCTTGATCTCGGCAAAGGACAGCGCGGTTTCGTCCACATCGTCGCAGCTTCGCACCGGCGATTTGGAGGTCATAATCTGGCTGATGAATTTCTGTTTGTTTTCCACCGTCTGCCAGAGGTAGGCGTCAAACGTCCCCTCAGTGACATAGCGGTACACATGGACAGTCTCGTTCTGGTTGCCTTGGCGCTCAATGCGGCCCTTTCGCTGGGCCAGGTCGCCGGGCCGCCACGGGCAGTCCAGGTCATGCAGCGCCACCAGGCGATCCTGCACGTTGGTGCCTGCACCCATCTTGGCCGTGCTGCCCAGCAGGACGCGCACCTGGCCGGTGCGGACCTTGGAGAACAGCTCCTTTTTGCGCACCTCGGTGTTGGCCTCATGGATAAAGGCAATCTGCTCGGCGGGCACACCTTTAGCGATGAGCTTCTGCCGGATGTCCTCGTAGACCGTAAAGGCCGGTTCCGGCTCGTCCAGCGGCACCGCGTCCTCCAAAGCGTGGAGGGTCGGGTTGTCCAGCGCCTTCGCTACCTTTTTGGCAGGCCGGGCCTGGGGCGTGGAGATGTCGCAGAACACCAGCTGGGTCAGCTTGTCGGCCTCGCCGTCCCGCCAAATCTGCATGATATTGTCCACGCATTGATTGACCTTGGTGCCCGGCTCATCCGGCAGCAGCTGGTTGATGATCCGTTGGTCCAGCCCCAGCTTGCGCCCGTCGCTGGTGATCTTGAGCATATTGTCCTGGGACGGGTCCACCGTGCCGCTGTGTACCAGGGAAGCGCGTTCCGAGAGCGCCTTCACCATTTCCTGCTGCTGTTCGGTGGGCTGGGCCACGATGTTGTGATATTCTACCTCCGGGGTGGGAAGATGGAGCTGGTCGGCGGTCTTGATGTCTGCCACCTCTTTGAACAGGTTCATCAGCTCCGGCAGGTTGAAGAACTTGGAGAAGCGGGTCCGCGCCCGGTAGCCGGTCCCTTCCGGGGCAAGCTCCAAAGCGGTCACTGTCTCCCCGAAGCGGCTGGCCCAGCAGTCAAAGTGCGCCATGCCCAGCTCTTGCAGCCGGTCATATTGGAGATACCGCTGCATGGTGTAAAGCTCGGTCATGCTGTTGGAAACCGGCGTGCCGGTGGCAAAGATAACGCCCCGGCTGCCGGTGATCTCGTCCATGTAGCGGCACTTGGCGAACATATCCGAGGATTTCTGCGCGTCCGTCGTGGAGAGGCCCGCCACGTTGCGCATCTTCGTATATAAGAACAATGACAATAGGTAATCCTTTGAACGTGATGTGCGGCGAAGCCGCACATTCGTTTCCTCCGGATTTTCCCCCGTCTCACGCCGGGCGTGCACCTTTCAGCGCACCCGGCCTACCATCAGATTGACTTACTTTCTACTGATTTCATTGCATCTGTACCCTCACGAATACAGCGCACTTGTAAATTTCACTTTTTGAGTTTTTCACGATATTTCTTGATTTTGCGTACCGCCTTGGCATCCAACTCTGGCGGTATAGGACTGTTGTGTACCATGCGGTGACACGGTATACATAGCCATGCTAAATTTGGAACTTTGTTGATTCTTTCAATCGGAAGTCGTGGATTTACATGATGACAATGTTTCGGAATCAGTTCAGAGAAATATCTACCACAGCATTTGCATTTTCCCTTATCTCGGTTGTAGGCATATTCCCGATTCATAAAATACTCGAAATTGGCTTTCCATCCCTTGCCGCTAGCGTAGATGGATAAGGCTATATCTTCGGGTGTATTGATGGAGGGGCGGTCACAGGGCAACGGTTTATGCTTGGTACGATAATTTACATACCGCCTGCGTCCATCCTCCGTATAAGGGGTCATTTTCTGGTCAAATGGTTTGCTTTCATAACGACTGTGTGTAATAAACGCATAGGTTATTCCGAACCATTTCCCATCAATTTGAATTGCGAAGGTTTTACTGTCATAACCTTCGTGCCGATGTGGCAGATTACTTAATTCCTTTAATGGCACCTGCATTTGGTTGTACTGCTTGGGAAACAGGTTTTTCCATACTGCCAACGCCGTATTATTCACTCTACGGTCAATGGCATGGTAGGCATGAGAACAGATAGAGGGTTGCACATACTGTGCCAGTCCCATAATCACGGAGTTCACATACTGGATTTGAGCCGCCTGCGTGTTGGATTGCGTGTATAATCCAATTTTCCTAATTTCTTTTTGCAAGGTATGGATTTTCTTCGTCAATCGTTCCATATCAGGGAATGGCTTTCCTACCAGATTATCTGACCATGTGGCTGGGTCTGGTGTTTTCCTCTTTCGTTCTGCCTTGACTATGTAACCGAGGAAATGAATACCATTCTTTCTCAAATCGGTTACATAGGTCTTTTCCTGTGACAGTTCCAACTTCATGCGATGCTTAAAATACTTTGTCAGTTCATGCTTCATACGGAACGCTTCCTGTTCCGTAGAGGTCAGGATCACCCAATCATCCGCATAGCGAAAATTGTATTTCGGGGTGATTCCAGACCATTTCAGCCTTCGGGTATCGTTGCATTTGTGCTTGCATTGACGGTGCGGCTCCATATAGCAGCGCCCCACATACCAGTCAAAGTCATTGAGATACACATTGGACAGCAACGGAGATAATATACCGCCCTGTGGTGTTCCCATTTCTGTTGCATGGTATAAGTCCTGATCGATATATCCGGCTTTTAGCATTTGGCTGATGATTTTCAGAACCCTCTTATCGTGGATTCCGATTCGCCATAGCTTTTTCAGCAACAATCTATGATTGATGTTGTCAAAACAGCCCTTTATATCTCCCTCGACTGCCCATACCGGCTGGTCTTTGGATTTCACACTTGCATTGATGACATTGACAATATCCCGGATAGCGTGCTTCTGCGCCCGGTAAGGACGGAAACCATAGCTGTGCGGATAGAATCTCGCTTCGCATATCGGTTCCAGAATCAGTCGCATACATTCCTGTATAATCCTATCCAATACAGTGGGAATACCCAGAGGTCGCTTTTTGCCGTTTGCCTTTTCGATATACTTCCGTTTGGCTGGCTTCGGCTTGTAATTGGAGATATTTGATTGAATCAACTGAAATAGTTCTTCTTTTGGCATTTGCAGATACTTGTCCATTTTCATCCTGTCCACACCGGCAGTTTTGCTGCCCTTGTTGGACTTGATGTTATGAACAGCGGTTACAATAGTCACTTCGCTGACCATTGCTTCCAACAGTCCCGTGAATGAAACGCCTTGCCCCGATTTTTCATAGAGCAGGTCTTGAAACTGTTTCAATTCTTTTTCTGTTGAAAATCTGACGCTTAAATGCACAAGGTTTTCACCTCGCAGTTCGTCACCCGTCTTTCAGGGAGTTATTGGATTTTCTTTCGTGAAATTTACAAATCAATCTGACTCGTGCCCTTCGCCGTGGGGCATTTCAGCCCCGTGTAATTGGCATTACCCAATTGCAGACTACTATGGCACGGCTGACTTCCTGTATTCTTCATTGTGCTGTAACACTCCAAATACAGGCTCTCAAACGTTCCCAAATCTCTATCCTTGTGGTCAATAGACCGTTGAAACCCTTAGGCCGCTACCTTACACCGGGAGAACCTAACCACACTTTGAATCACAGTTGTTGTGTGGTTCCGCATGAATATTTCATTTCATGGGGCATATACGGAAAAACCAGCCGTATCTGCTTTCTCCAATCTTCATCCTTTCGGATGCCAAGCACTCTTACGATGCTGCATAGCTTTCACTACTGGATAGCCATAGGTTTCGGAAGCCCGCACCATTATTATCCATGCCTTTCGGTTTAGGTTTTCAGGTTACGACTTCACCACGCTTTGTACCCTGTCTATTTACAGATAGACAACGCACAGTGGAGTATTAGCTCTCGTACTGCCTGCGGTTTGACAGACCGCTGTGGGATTTCTCCTTTCCGGCATTGATTCTGTACGGCAGAGGAATTTCGCCTCTGAATTTGAGATTTGAGTTCTCTACGATATTTTCTTGATATATCAAGTGCTATCGCATGGTGCTTTTCGTCATAGCTGTCTGCTACGACTTATGCACAACGTTTCGCACGGTTTTTGTAGTTGTGGGCCTCGTCCACGAACAGCCGGTCTACGCCCAGCTGTTCAAAGGTCACCACATCGTCCTTGCGGCCCTCCGCTTGCAGCTTTTCCAGCCGCGCCTCCAGAGACTTTTTCGTGCGTTCCAGCTGCTTGACAGTGAACCGTTCCCCGCCGCTGGCCTCTACCTCGGCGATACCCTCGGTGATTTCCCAAATCTGCTCATGCAGCAGCCGCTCCTGGCGTTCCTTGCTGATGGGGATTTTCTCGAACTGGGAGTGACCCATGATAATGGCGTCGTAGTCGCCGGTGGCGATGCGGGCGCAGAACTTCTTGCGGTTGTGCTTCTCGAAGTCCTTTTTGGTTGTAACAAGAATGTTGGCGGACGGGTACAGACGCAGGAACTCCGAAGCCCACTGTTCGGTCAGGTGGTTTGGCACCACAAAGAGGGATTTCTGGCACAGCCCCAGGCGCTTGGCCTCCATTGCGGCCCCCACCATTTCAAAGGATAGCGATAGGTAATCCTTTGGTCGGGATATGCAGCCGCAGGCTGCATATCCGTTCCTCCAGATTTTCCCCCGCTCCAAACCGTGCGTGACAGTTTCCCATCACACGGCTTTCCATCGTCAGCACTTTTTATGACAATCTATACATCAAACAGATTTGCCCTTTAGAAAACGAGTTCCAGCATTTCTGCCATCACACGAAGTTTATTGAGCTTTGCCAACTGCTTTTTATCCAGGTTTAGCACTTTCAGATATTTTCGGATGGTGCGCTCATTGCTGGAATGAATGAGAATGTGAACCACATCGGAGACAATAATCAGGTTTTGGTAACTGTCATTGCCCCCAAGCACCAATGGCTTTTTGTGGTGACAGTCCACTTGCTTTGCTTCCAGTTCCACACCGGAGACGGCACATTTTCCTTTCTGTGCAACATAGAGCGCAATGCGGTTATCGTTGTATTCCACACTTTGCTTACCGCATGGATTGTTCATCAGATGATAGAGTACTGCCATATTGATACCAGCAAGATTCTTATGAATCTCAACCCGTCCTTCTGGCGTGTACTTGTTTACCCGACTTTTCTTATCCATAGGTACTCTATGCTGAACATAGGCAATCGGGACGATGGCATGACCATTCAGATAACGCACCTCCCGGCTTGTGCCGTATTTCTCCTTGATATACCTGTTTGTGATTTGACCTTTCTTTTGCAGTCTGTGCTTCAATCTGTTGTAAAGGCTCTTTTTGACATCGAAAGCGATTTTGTGAAAGTCAATATTCACATGGGTTGCAATGCTGTAATAGTTATGAACGCCCATGACATAGGAGTTGTATTTCTGTATCAGACGATATTCCATTCCTGGGTCATAGGTCTGCCGTATCTGCCCAATAATTTCCTTGCTTTTCTCCCGTATTTTCTGCAATGCTTTATCCTTGATATGCGCTTCTACTACATACCTTGGCTGTCCATCTGGCTTCTTTCCCTTTACCCGGACTTTCAGCTTAAAGCCCAGAAATTCAGAGTAATGGCGTTTCAGATTTACGATTTTTGATTTCTCCGGGCTGATTTCCAGCCCCAGACGCTCTAATAGCCATTGTTTCGTAGCCTCGAACAGCTTGATTGCATCCGACCGCTTTTTACAGAAGATTTTGAAATCATCTGCATAGCGGACAACATAGCACTCTTTCAGATTCGTGTAGTTACGCAGAGTACGGATGGTACTGCTTTTGTCGGGAGTTCCATTCGCATAGATTCTGTGTACATAGTTCCTTTGGGTGGGCATTTCCTCCCACTGGCTGACAATCCACCAATCCAGTTCATTCAGGACGATGTTTGACAACAGTGGGGAAATGATACCGCCCTGTGGCGTACCCTTTTCGGGAAAACCGATTCCAGCCACTTCTGCCTTTAGCATGGCAGAAATGATAGACAGCAGCTTTTTATCCCTAATTCCGAGTGTCCACATCTGCTTCAGCAGTTTTCCGTGGTTCACATTGTCAAAGAAAGATTTAATATCGATATCAATGACATAGTGGCAACCGACGTTCTGTATCATTCTCTCCGCTTGGGCAATGGCATTTTCTGCACTGTGGTTTGGTCTGAAACCATTGCTTCGCTTGAAGAATTTTGCTTCACAGATAGGTTCTAATACTTGCAGAATACATTGCTGAATGAGCCTGTCCATAATCGTGGGTATTCCGAGGGGACGGGTTTTCCCGTTATCCTTTGGTATTTCCACTCTGCGGACAGCATTAGGAATATACCAGTCCAGCTTGCGCTGAACATGGGCAACTAAGGCATTTTCGTTCCACTTGTTCAAATCGCTTATTGTTTTATTATCCACACCCGCCGTCCGACTGCCCGCTGTTCTTTCGGATATTTCTATATGCCAACTTGATGTTTTCAGGGCGTTTTATCAGTTCCACAAGATTGCAGAACCGCTGCCCCTTGACACTTGCGGCATACAGTTCGTCAAGAACGAGCTGCATATCGTAGTATTCGGAGTTGCGGATTTTCTGTTTCTTTAAGGGTTTCTTCTTGTTTGCCAAAGTCAGGTACTTTCCTTTCTTTCGAGAGGATTTCGCTTTTCTTAGTCATACTCGAACCTTTGTGTCTGTATAGTTTTCAATTTATTGATTGCTGACGACTAATGGCCATCCCTCCACCGTATTTCTACGGCTTCAACGGTATTGTGCCATCTCTCTCGACTGGATAAAGGATTGTTATACGCAATACGCTTTCCAATCCAACACCTCATAGCCTGTAACCAGCTCCGTGTTCCAGCCTTTCCACGTTCCAATATTCCTATCTGTACATATCTGCCCTTAGGTGTCCCTCTGAGCCTGTATGCTGGGCGGTGCCTGTAACACCGCAAGGACTTTCATAGTAAAAATTCTTACTCATCCTCACATACTTCCGTAATCGGAAAGGAGCATTTCTGCTCCTGCGCCTTTTAGACCCGTACATTCGGGATTTCGTCAGTCATCCATGACATTCTGACCATAGGCAGTTTATAGACCTCCGGCGTATCATGCACATATCCCACCTCTGGGACACTTTCCACGGCATAACCCGTTTGGGTGCATTTCCGCCGACTTTAGCGAGCGTTATACCGCAATCCTTGTTACAGAGGACTGCCGCATATCGCAGTTTATAAGGTAGGCGTTTCAGGGCGTTACCCCATCATTCCACCTATCGGAATATTAGTTCTCCAAGTCTTTTCAGGGACTCCTTTCAAATCCCGATTCTATTGTTAGCTGACTTGTGCGTAACCTTTTCAGTTACGAACGTGTCGCACTCTTGCCCGCGCCCACCTCGTGGGCCAGCAGCGTGTTTCCGCCGTACAGCACATGGGCGATGGCATTTTTCTGATGCTCCCGCAGGGTGATGGACGGGTTCATGCCGCCGAAAACAATGTGGCTGCCGTCATACTCGCGGGGGCGGGTGGCGTTCATTTCCTCGTTGTACTGGCGCACCAGCGCCTGCCGCCGCTCCGGGTCCCGCCAAATCCAGTCCTTGAACGCCTCCCGGATGGCCTGCTGCTTCTGGGCGGCCAGGGTGGTCTCCTTGGCGTTCAGCACCCGGCGCTCCTTGCCGTCCGCGTCCTCCACGGTGTCGTAGATACGCACGTCCCGCAGATTGAGGGAATCTTCGAGGATTTTATAGGCGTTGGCGCGGCCGGTCCCATAGGTCGAGTAGGCGGCCACGTTGTTTTGCCCCACGACATTTTTGCCGGAGATCTGCCACTCCGCCGTAAAGGGGGTGTAGTGGACTTCAATGCTGCGCTGGAGGTAAAAAGGCGTGTCGAAGGTCTCGTACATGAATTGCTGGATATACTCCTTGTCGATCCACGTTGCCCCCAGCCGCACCTCGATCTCGGAAGCGTCCAGGTCTTTGGGCTGGGCGGCAGTCAGGGCCTCCACGTTGACCGCAAAGGCCGAGTCCTGCTCCGCCGCCCGCTGGGCCTGGCGCAGCTTCCGGCGCACGTTGCCGGAGAGGTACTCGTCCGCCGTGACGTATTGGGGCCGTTCGCCCTCCGGCACCGGGCCGGGCAGGCGGAAAATCACGCCCCGCAGTTCAGCGGCCAGTTCCTCGCCGGTTTTGCCGGTGAGCTGTTCCATGTAGGCCATGTCCACGCAGGCTTTCTCCGAAATGGAGACTGCCAGGGCCTCGGAGGCGGTGTCTACGGTGGTGACGGCCTCATGGGGCTTGATCGTGCGCTTGGTGAACATATCTGCCTTGCGTTCCAACCGGCCGTCCTCGTCCAGCACCTCCAGCGCACAGAGCAGGTAATAGCTGCTGTCATCGGCAAAGGCCAGCCGGTTCGCCCGGTCATTGATAAGGCCGTACTTGGCAGAGAAATCGTCATAGCGGCGGTTCAGTTCGGCCATTTGTTCCCGGATGTCGGCATCCGGCGCGGCGGCGTCCATCTCCAGGTCGATGAGCCGCTGCACACAATCCCGCAGCCCCACCAGCCCTTTGACGCGGGCCTCAGCGGTGGCGTTCAGGTCGGGGCGCACCATGCGGCTGTTTTCCCGGAAGTACACCGCGCCGTCCACCACCGTGTAGGAGTAATTCTTCACGTTGGGGTCAGCCGGGAGGGATTCGTCGATGTCCTCGCCCTCGCCCAGCTCCGGCAGTGCGGCCTCCTGGTAGGTGCCGCGAATGTACTTCACGGTATCGTGCAGCTGATCGGCCAGCTCCAGCCCTTCGATGGGGGCCACGGTATAATCCTGCTTGCCGTATTGGGTGCTTTCGGCGGTAGGGCGGCCCAGCACCATCTCCGGGTGATCCAGAAAATATTGGTTGACCGTGAAGCCTTCCTCGGTCCGGCCGGTTTGGGTCTAGTCCGGGGCGATGTCCAGCGGACGGTCCCGCTTTTGCAGAAACAGGATGTCGGATACCACATCGGTCCCGGCGTTGGCGCGGAAAGCGTTGTTGGGCAGACGGATCGCCCCCAGCAGCTCGGCCCGCTGGGCCAGATACCGGCGTACGGTGGAATCCTTGGCGTCCATTGTGTAGCGGCTGGTGACAAAAGCCACCACGCCGCCCGGCCGCACCTGGTCCAGCGCCTTGGCAAAGAAGTAGTTGTGGATGTTGAAGCCCAGCTTGTTGTAGGCTTTGTCGTTCACCTGATACTGGCCGAAAGGGACGTTACCGATGGCAAGGTCATAGAAGTCCCGCCGGTCGGTGGTCTCGAAGCCCGCCACGGTGATGTCGGCTTTGGGGTAAAGCTGCCTGGCGATGCGCCCGGAAATGCTGTCCAGCTCCACGCCGTACAGACGGCTCCCGGCCATACTCTCCGGCAGCATCCCGAAGAAGTTGCCCACGCCGCAGGACGGCTCCAGAATGTTGCCGGTGCGGAAGCCCATCTGTTCTACCGCGTCGTAAATGGCGCGGATCACAGTGGGGCTGGTGTAGTGGGCGTTGAGGGTAGAGGCCCTGGCCGCTTCATATTCCTCCGGGGTCAAAAGCTCTTTCAGTTCGGCGTACTCCTTGGCCCAGGCAGTTTTGGATGGGTCGAAGGCATCCGCCACGCCGCCCCAGCCCACATAGCGGGACAGCACTTCCTGTTGTTCCGGCGTGGCCTGGCCGGTGGTTTCCTCCAGGTATTTCAGCAGCTTGATTGCCGCCACATTGGCCTGGTACTTGGCCTTGGGGCCGCCCTCGCCCAGATGGTCGTCGGTGATGTGAAAATTCTGCGCATTGCGGCGCAGGTTGTCCCGGTACTCCTGATAGGCCGCCTGCTCGGCAGTCCGCTGGTTGGGGAAGGTCTGCCACTCGCCGTTGACCGGGATGGCGACCGGGTGTTCCGGCTTCTCGCCAGGCTCCACGTCCGGCGTTGGTTCGGGCGGCGTAGGTTCCGGCTGGTCAACGTGCAGCCGTTCCACCACTACGTCATAGGGCAGATGGTTCTGTTCGCCAGGATAGACGGTCACCGGATCGGAATGGAACGCCGGGGCCTCGGTGGCAGGTTCCTCAATGGGCTTGGCGGGTTCAATAGGTTCTTCGACAGTGGTATCAGCGGTAATAGCCGGTTCGGCCTGCTCCCGCCCAAAGCCGTCCAGCTGACTGGCATACAGCCCGCGCAGCAGGGGCGCGACCTCATCCCAGCGAAAATACAGCATGGCCAGCCGCTTCTCCTCCGCGTCCAGCACTTCCAGTTCGATGCCTTCGGACGTGGTGCGGTAGTCGGCGGTGTCGCCAGTCTCCAGCTCCATCGTTTCCACGATGCCTGGGAAGGCCCGGCCCAGCCACTGGGCGATCTCGCGGTTGGGCTTGCCGGTGTGCAGCAGCTCGGAAAGCTCCGCCTTGTCCGGCGCGCCGATCAGGCCGTGGACCAGCACGTCCCGGAGGTCCTGGTCAGCCGTGTCGGGGTTTACAGGCAAAAATTCGTTGATGGCTTCGTTGCGGGTGTCCGCACGTAGCAGCGTCTCGAACCGCTCCCGGCTCTCGACCCGGTAGATGGGGTACGCCATATCGGAGGGTAGCAGCTGCACCGTGTCCTCCCGCAACTCGGTGATCTGATATTCCTGATTGTCCAGATAGACCGTATCACCCACATGGTAAGGGGATGTTGCAGGGTCAGAGGCGGTGGGGGCCTCTGTTTCCGGGATGGCCTGCCGGATGGCTTCATATTCCCCGTCCGACACGGCAATGTCCATCTCGTGGGTAGGTTCGCCGCTGCCGATGGTGAGGGTGTCTCCCTCGCGGGTGACGGGCTGGCCGGATAAGTCCGGCACAGGCGGCTTTGCCGCTGCCTCGGCCTGTTCCTCGGTTGCGACGGCCTCCACATCCCGCATGACCTGCCGGATGAATGGATCACTGTCCAGCTTTTCCGGGTCCACCACCTGGCCGTTCACGATGCCGCGCTCGGCCAGGGCCTCCCGGATGGCGATGGGGTCGATGTTGTCAAATCGGTCCTGCTCCGCCTCGGTGTAGAACCGATCTTCCTTGATGAGCTGCGCAATCCGGCGCTGCACCTTGGGCCAGGGCAGCATCGTTCCATTGGGGCTTTCCGGGCGTACCGCAAACGGGGTTTTGCCGTCGCCGCCGTCAAACTCATGGGCCAGCCATTCGGCGGTATCTTTTTCCCGCGCATGGTCTTTCATGTAGCGGACAACGGCGTGCTTGCTTTCGATCTTGCCGTTCCAGTCCTGGATAGCTCGGTCAATGTCATTGTCCGAAAGTGGGCGCAGCAGCTCATGGAGCTTGGGATAAGTCTCAGCGATGACTTCACGGTGAAGGCGCTGCCGGAACTCCGGGGTGTAGGAATAGAGGTGAAGCAGCTCCTTATTGCCAGACGCTAAAACAGCGCGCTGGATAGCCGATCTTCCTTCGATCACGGCGCTTTCATAATCACCGTGACCGCAGGTGTTCTGGTATCTGGTGTCTTTGGTAACGGCCTCCAACACAATGGGTTTGTATCGCTCATGCAGCTCCCGGAGAGTGAGCCTTGCCGCCTCCGGCTCATGGTCGGCAGCTTCTGACTGCGGCTGTTCCTGGGCAAAAGAAAAAGCAGAGGGCGTTTTCACACTCTCTGCTTCGTCGATCTGTTGAATCTGTTCCGCTTCGGAGAGGAACAGGTTTAGGGTCAGCTGTTGATAAGTTCCGCCATCAGAATTTCCTCGGCCTGGGCTTTGCAGGTGTTCATCAGGCCCACCCACTGCATCGGGTCGGCGGCTTTCAGCGCCTCCGTCGCGCCCGCCGCCTCGGCCAGTTGGGGCATCATCTGCTCCAACCGCCAGTTCGCCGTCTCGTCGATCTCCAGAAGGTGCGGGTACAGCTTCTCGGTCATCAGCAGCTGGTTGTACAGGATGGGCCGGTGCTGCTTCAGATAGGCTTTCCTCATCCTGCCGTACTTGCCCAGGGGCTTCTCCGGCAGCTCGCTCAGGCTCAGGTCGGGAATCAAGTAGTCCCCGTTCTGAATGTAAGTCAGGTTGTTCTCCATGTGTGGCACTCCTTTCCGCGCTCTTGGCGCGCTCATAGTTCTGGATGGTGACGCCGATCTGCCGCAGCACCTGCTGGTTTATCTGGCTGACCGCCGTGCCCAGCGCCCCCACGGTGGCGGGGGTGTTGAAGTCGAAGATCGCCATGAAATCCTCATGGCTGAAATACTGCTCCGGCTCCAGCCCGCAGCGGGACATCAGGGCGTAGGTGATGCTGACAGCGGCGGCGGATTTGAACTGGACTTCGATGTTGTACTCATCGTACTCCTCCAAAAAGGAACCGTCAACGATGTAGAGAATGTCCTGCCGGTGATCCGTCCAGTATTCTTCCGCCAGACCGGCGGCCACATCGGCCAGCTGCTGGGGCAGTTCTTCGCCGCCCACACCGTAGTTTCCCTCCAGCATCGCCATGACCGGCGCGGTGTGTTCCTCGTTCATCGTCCACAGCCATGGGGTACGGGAGTGTTCACGGGTGCCGGTATCGGAAATGTCAAACACATACCGCAGCCGGGGCCGGTCCCCGGAATCATCCACCAGGGCGATGCCCTTGGACCCGCGCCGCACATACCGGCCCATGCGGTTGTTCCACAGGTCGTACTCGGCGCAGGCGGTGGCGTCCGGGCGCTGGGCGTAGATCATCAGCTGCTCATGGAACGGATATTTGTAGAGGCGGGCGGCGTTGGTGAGAAAGCCCGCCCACTCCTGCCAGCTGCCGGTGAGCTGCCGCGCCACCTGATCGGCCATCTGCGCATATTGTTCTGCTTTGGTTGGCATGGGGTTCTATCCTCCCTTCCTTCGGATATGAAAATGGGGCGGCACGGCGGCCGCCCCGGCTGGTTAAAACAGGGGGTTACTCGTCAAAATCCGGGTACAGTTCCAGCTCATCAAACTCGGCGTCTGTCATGGCGCGCAGTTTAGCGAGGGTGCTGTCGGTCAGGGCCAGCAGCTCGGTCTCGTCCGCCTGCAAGTGGCCGCGCATCTCGGTCAGGGCCTCGATGGCCCCCTGGCGGGTGCCGGGGTTGTAGATGCACAGCAGGTTGGTTTCCTCAAAGGTCAAAGCGTTCATATCAATCAACCATTCGGCCGCGTTGCGTCCGCACAAATAGGGATGAAAGCGTGCAGACAAACGGCCGCCTTTCTTGTAAAATTATGTTGAGGAGGATGCACACTACAACGCACGGTGGGAGGAGTCGTAGACTGCATTTCAAACCTAAAACAGTATATCAATCAGTGCTGGAACCGCCTTTTCAAGCACAAATAAGTGGCGTCTTGAGCCCGTACACTAAGGATTGTTTTAACACCTGTTAAATTGCTTGGAGGTTCAGTCCCTGCATTCTCCTCACAATTTTATAGAGGAGGTTTTGTTGTGAAAGTCGTATTCCCAACCTGCTGCGGTGTAGATGTTCACAAAACATTCCTGGTTGCTACCATCATCACCACCCCCGCAGACAGCTTGCAGCCCAACTATCAGAAGAAGCGATTCAGCACCTTTAATTCGGATTTGAACCGTTGTGCGGACTGGCTGCTGGAACACAATTGTCTGGATGTCTGCATGGAATCCACGGGGAAGTATTGGGTTCCGGTATTCAACATCCTTGAAAAGCGTGGTATTCGGGTTGTAATAGCGAACCCCAAATGGGTAAAGGCTGTAAAGGGAAACAAGGATGATACGAAGGATTCCAAATGGATCGGGGATTTGTTTCGCATTGGCCTTGTGAAAAGCAGCTTCATCCCAGACCTGAATATCCGCATTCTGCGTGAGTTTACCCGCTACCGCTATAAGCTGGTGTCCATGAAAAGCAGTGAGAAAAATCGCTTTCAGAATGCGTTCACAGTCTGCAATGTGGCTCTGGATTCTGTCGTGTCCGATATGTTTGGTAAATCCGCAACTGCAATTACGGATTACCTCACATCCGACGAGTCCTTTGACGCCGAACATTGTGTTTCCCTGTTACAGCGCTCCCTCAAAAAGAAGGCTGAACAAGTACTGGAATCCATTGAAGGCTTTTCCATTGCCGATGAGCAGAAGGCCCGCATCAAAATCATCCGTGAGCATCATGATTTCATTGAGGAAATGATTGCCACGGTAGATACCCGTGTCAATGAGATGGTTGCAAAGTATGAAGGAAACATCAATCTTCTTTGCACCATTCCGGGTATTGACCGTAGGTCTGCAATTACCATCATCTCTGAAATCGGCACGGATATGGGCCAGTTTGGCTCCTCAAAACGGCTTTGCTGCTGGGCTGGCCTGACACCCGGCAACAATGAATCTGCCGGAAAAAAGAAGTCTGTGCGGATTTCCCGTGCCGGTGTATACCTGAAGCCTGCTTTGGTACAAGTCGCTCACGCTGCGGTAAAGGACAACGATCATCCTTACTACAAGCTGAAATACGAGCGAATTGCCAAGCGCAGAGGCAAAAAACGAGCAATTATTGCCATTGCCAGAATGATTCTGACTGCTGTTTATTCCATGTTCTGCACCGGCGAAGTGTGGAATCCTGTGGACCTCTACAAAGTCGATATGCCGGGATGTTTGAAGGAGCAGCAGCTTGCCAAAGCAATTAAGCAGGCTACGCGCTTCCTTGAAAAGCAGGGATTATCTGTGGCTTAGCTCGGATTGAATACGCTTTGACCTTGCAAAACAAGCTGTTTGCAAGGATGTTTTCGTGCGCCTTCTTTCCTCTGCGCTGGTCAGGTACTCACTTTCACACTAGATCTCCCTTTCCGCGCTCTTTTTGGGCGCTGTCTTTTTGTGTTCGGGTTTGGGCTGGCTTTTCAGTTGCTCCACAACGGACTTCTTCTTGTCCCGGTCCTCCCGGTGAGCGGCGGCAGCCAGGTCCATCAGCGAAATAGGCTGGCCGCTGCGGGCCTGCTGTTCCAGCTGGGCCACCGTCGGTTCCTTGGAACCGTTGTTGAGAATCCCGTCGATCATGCCGTAGTCATCCTCCACGGCCATCTCCGCATTTTTCAGCGGATTGTCCGGCAGGAATCCGGGCACCTCGGCAAAGCCGAAGCTGTCACAGTAGTGACAGGATACCTTGCCGTCCCGCTTGATGGCAACAATGTCGCTGACACTCATAGACGGGTGGCGGTAGTCGGCGGGGTGTTCGTTATTGAAGCGGTATTCGAGATTGTCCAGCACGCTGCCTTTCAGGTCGCCGGGGGCCAGCGGCGCGGTGTAGACCAGATCATAATTGTCCCGCTGCACCGTGCGTCCGATGGACTTGATCCATTCCAGCCCCTCATAGCGGATGTCCCGCAGCTCATCGGTGTGCTTCACCTGGTAGATGGCAAAGCAGTCGCCCTTGTGGCCGAGGAACGCCTGCTCCCGTTCCTGCTGGTGGTCCATGCGCTCCTTGACCTTGGCCTCAAAAGCCGGGCTTTCCTCCCATTCCTCGCGGGTGACGGCGAAAATGCCGTTGTGGGCATCCAGGTCGTCAGTGTCAAAGGCCATCGCCGGGTTCTCGCCCTGCTGAACCATGTAAACGGTCAGGTCCTGCGCCATCAGCTCATAGGCCCGCTCTTTGGAGAGGGGCAAAAGGTCCCCATCCAGGTAGCCGCATTTCTCCAGATCGTCCTGGGTCAGCGAGGGGTCGGGCATAGGGTATTCGTCCAGGTGCTGTTCCGGGGCGTCCGGCGGCATGGTAGTTTCCGGCGTGGTGGCTTGGGCCGCTGTCTGCATCTGCTGGACAGCCGCCTCCTGCAAAGTTTCGATCATGTTCAGTGGCGCATACTGAATGTTCTGGCCACCCAAGTCGTACATCTCACAGATTTTCAGAGCGGCGGTGGACAGAGGAAGCTCCGGGGCGTCCAGCTGGCCGCCGTCCAACTGCTTCCTGGTGGCGGCATCGTAGAGTGTGTAGTCCCAGCCGGTGTTGCAGGACTGAACATGAAGATAGGTGGCATCATCAACCAGCAACAGGGCCTCCTGGGCTTCGGCGCTGGGAGTAGGTGCGTCGGGTGTTTCTTCTGCGGGCTGCCGGGGTTCAGCCTGTTCCGGCTGGGCAGTCAGGTCAATGCCGCGCTCCTTGCAGATAACCTTATAATGTCGGTCAATGTCCGCAATCAATTCTCCGGCGGCCTTGTTGATGGTCTCCAGACTGGCCCGCAGCTCCGGCAGCGTCTTGTCCTGGCTCCAGGTGGCGATATAGCCGAAGCTGTTTTCGCCGGTCTGGATGCCATAATACTGACAGACGGCGTAGGAGATGCTCTCGGCCTCCACCTCCTCGGTGTTGCGGTTCTTGACAGCCTGTTTCACCGCCGTCAGATCTTCCTCCACCTCCAGCCGCCACTCAAACTGATTTTCGTCCACATAGCGCCAGTCATCCTCGGCGGCGGCCTGTTCCGCCTCTGCTTCGGTGGCGAAGTCCAGGCGATAATCGTGCTTGACACCGTCCCCACTCACCATCACAATTTTCCAGGTCGGCTCCGCCTCATACTTTTTGGGGTCGTGCAGCTTGCTGTGGGCGATCTCATGGACGGCGGCGGAAACAGTCTGCACCTCGCTCATGCCCTCACGGATGGCGATGCTCTGCCGGTCCGGCGAGAAATATCCATCCATGTTGGTAGCCATCGGCTCCACAGAGAGCGGCACCGGCGCGGACCGGCGCAGCGCTTCCATGAAAATCTCGTAGTTCTGGACACTCCCGGACAGGGAGGACGCCAGCTCCGGCAGGGGCTTGCCGTCCGTCTGGCTTACATCGAACACCTTCACCGGGCGGAACATGGGGATTTCGATTTCTTTTTCCTCCATGACCGCCTTGCCATCTGCATCCAGGATGGGGGCTTTGGTGTCCGGGTCCAGTTTCTGTTCCTCGATCTTTTTCTTGAACGGTGTGGGCGCGATGATGGTAATGCCATGCTCACCGCGCTTCACATGGCGCTCAAACTGATTTTTCCACTTGTTGTATCCGGCCACCAGCGTGGCGTCCGGCTTCTGCATATAGATGAGCATAGTGTTGTTGACGGAGTAGCGGTGGAACCGGGACATCACAGACAAGTAACGCATATACTTTTCGCTCTCGAACAGCTCTTTGATACCCTGCTCGATGCCCGCCGTGATTTCCTGCAACCGCTCCCGGTTGGTGGGTTTGTCAGCCATGATTTTCACTCTCCCTTCTATGGCCGAGATTTCAGCAGTGTGTTCTGCAATCCATTGGTCCTGTGCCTCGGCGCTGCTGAAAGATGGCCGCGCCCATGTGACCGGGCTGTACTCCGAGAAAAG